>SXGT01389775.1_pt1 | contig 52693 bp, 43 predicted proteins | sample 3176221 | NCBI WGS metagenome assembly SXGT01 (sample SAMN11356862, study PRJNA531348) | freshwater metagenome | isolation source: freshwater sample F1-120 | place: China: Fuxian Lake, Yuxi | collected 2017-12-25
ACTCGATGCCACATTTGGTGCGGTTCGCAAAGCCTCACCAGCACCCTACGAGGAATTAGAGAACTACGTCATTAAAAAAGCCTCCCTGTGACTGTTCATCAGAGGGAGGCGAGAACGCATTCAGCTTGCGATGGGCTTACGGTTCAACAGGTGTTGGTGGCGTTTCTGCTGGCTTGTCTGTTGCGGGAGTGTCGCCAGTTGGAACTGGTTTGGTTTCTTCTGGCTGACTGGTTGGCTCTTCCTTTTTCATCGCTGGCTCTGCGGTGGCAGCAGGAGCAGGTTCTGCAGCGGGAGTGGTTTCGGCGGGTGCTGGATCAGTGGGTTTCTTCTCGGCTGGCATTTCCTCGGCTGGCTTGGCATCAGCGGCTGGAGTCGCTTCTGTTGTTGGAGACGTCTCTGGTTTCATCTCGGCCTCTAGTTTCATCACAGCTGCTGGAGCCGGAGTGATAGGAGTCATCGCAGGTTCTTCGACGATGATCGTGGCTTTCTTGATGTAATCCAGATCGGGGAACTTCGCCTTCAGGTACTCGTTGCCCTTCGCCTGAAGCATGCCCTGATCCGGGGTTTCGCCGTGCTTGGATTCAATCGCGTCGACATACTCCATTCCCGAGATGACTTCTCCAAAGGGAGAAAACCCCTGGCCATCCAGTCGGCTGTTATCGCCATAATTGATGAACAGTTGCGTGGATCTTGAGTTTGGACCAGAGGTTGCAAATGTGACCTTGCCACGCTTGTTGCTGACTTTGACGGGATCGTCCTGAATGACGGCATCGCGGAACTGGGCCTGAAGTTTGGGATCAGCGGCGATTCCGAACTGAGCCATGAACCCCGGCACGACGCGGAAGAAGCGAGCTTCATCATAAAGACCTGCTTCGACAAGCTTTTTGAAATGGGCGGCTCCGAGCGGGGCCCATTCCGGATGGACCTGCACGATCACATCTCCTTTGCTCGTTTCGAATTTGACTTTGAAGCTGTCACCCGACGGAGCGGTCGGCTCATCTATTTTCTCTTCTTTGAGGGCAGGCGCAAATTCCGTGACTTCCGGCTTCGACGTTTCGGTCCAGCGTATACAGCCAACAAACACAAACGCCGCCAACAGGGGCAGCATTACTTTTCCATTCAAAGGCAATTTCATCGTCTGTCATCCTCAGGTTGTCATGAGTAAAAATAATTGGCGTCAATGAATTAATCTTCATCACCACCGGCAGATTGTTGACGGCCGCGTGGTTCGCCAGGAGTGAGTTCCAGAATCTTCTCGACCGGCAGTAAGGCTTCCAGTTCGGTGACTGTCGAAGCATACTTTGGATCGGTCGCCAGGTTGGCCCATTCGTACGGGTCCTTGGTCTCATCGTACAGTTCCAGCCCGCCGTCGCGATATTTAATCAGACGGTATTTTTCCGTGCGAACCGTATGATTCCCCTGACCATGCGTCGTAATTGCGTAACCGGACCATTGAGCAGACGGTTCTTTGAGCAGCGGAACAATACTCTTTCCCTGGACATGCGAAGGTGTTTGCAAACCAGCAAGGTCACACAACGTCGGGTAAATCGTCATGAAGTCGACCGTACGATGACACAGTTCCCCCTTGGGTGTGACGCCCGGCGCAGAGATAATCAGCGGGGCTCGGGTTGCTTCTTCCCACAACGCGAACTTGCGCCAGTGATGCTTCTCGCCGAGATGCCAGCCGTGATCACCCCAGAAGACGATGATCGTATTGTCTTTATAAGGGCTCTTATCGAGCGCGTCGAGCAGCCGGCCGACGTTCATATCGGTGTACGCAATACACGCCAGGTAAGACTGGATCGCTTCTTTCCAGCGGCCTGATTTTTCAATCTTGGCCTGATCTCCCTGAGGACCTGCCATCTTGACGCCCGAGGCCGGGATGTCATCCAGGTCATTCTCCTGGAACGGCGGCAGCTCGATCGAGTCGAGCGGAAACATGTCGTAATACTTCCTTGGTACGACCCAAGGCAGGTGTGGCTTGTGAAGCCCGCATGCCAGGAAGAAGGGCTTTTCCTGACGCTTCCCGAGTTGATCGATGCAGTAATCGACGATGTGATAATCAGAGATGTCTTCGTCATTCAGGTCATGATCGACTGGCTGCTGAAACCCTTCGAGTTTCTTCACTCCCTGGCCGTGCTCGGGAGTTTTCATCTTCGGGTAGTCATTCCACTCCGATGCATAGTAGGAATCGCTGTGATAGATCTTCCCGGCTCCGGCGACGTCATAGCCGTTGTTCTTGAAGGTCGCGTTCAGACTGATGCCTTCAGGAATGTATTGCTTCCAGGGATCGTTGTTGGTGTAACAGCCTGTTGACGTCGGGCGATACCCGCTCATGAGAGCCGCACGGGCGGGGTTACATGCGGGCACTGCACAATACGCATGCGTGAAGCTGACGCCGCGGGCGGCGAGACGATCAATGTTCGGCGTCTTCGTTTGAGCATTGCGTCCGAGGTGGCCGACCCAGTGGTTCAGGTCATCGACGGCGATGAAAAGGACGTTAGGTTGATCAGCTGCGCGAAGCTGACTGGTCAGCGACAACATCAAAGTGACCATCAGGGCAAAACTGCGAGCGACGTTCATGGGGGCTCCAGGATTGGAAAGACGCATCAATTCCTCCTGTAAAGATGCCACATCAGCAACGCAAGTACAAGCTAGACCACGCTTTCACACTCAGTTGCCAACCCAATGGGAACAATAAAAAACAGGCAGAGTTGCATGATGCAAAATCTGCCTGCTCAGGGAGAAGTACCGTTGGGGAACCAGCAGCGTGTCGCGCCGCGACTGGCAACCGCTAATCAATTAGCCGGCTTTAATCGCCACTTTCTGTGGCTGCACTTTGGCAGCTTTCGGAAGAGTGACGGTCAGCACGCCGTTTTTCATGGTGGCAGTCAGGCCGTCGCGATCGATGCCTTCGGGCACCTGGAAGGTCCGCTCGTAGGAGTACTGATGAGCGAATCCATAGACGCGCTGGAAACCTTCGCGAGTCGTGGGCTGCGATGTCCCTTTCACAGACAGCAGGTTCTTCTCCAGCACGATTTCCGCGTTATTCTCATCGACGCCCGGCATCTCGACATCCACTACGAAAGCCTGCTCGCCTTCATAGATATTGACGCGAGGTCGAACGGTCGCCGTGCGTGTCTGGGTGGTGGTGCTTGCCGTTTTGGTTTGTTCGGTGACTTGAGAACTGCAGCAGTTGTTGGCTTGAGGCAGAGAGTTCATATGGAAAATCCTTTGTTATGAGTAAGAGATGCCTGGATGGCGATTGGTGAGAAACAGGTAACGGTACAAAACATGGGTACAAAACTTACCCCGCGTTGATAGCGATCCGCTTGGGCTTTTGAGCTTCGCTTCGAGGGAGTCGAAGTGTCAGGATGCCGCTGCGTAGCGTGGCTTCTGCCTGGTCGGTCTGGATTTCAAACCCAAGACGAATCGTGCGATCGACGACGCCCGTCTGATGTTCAACGACTCGAGCTTTCACGCCATCGTCCAGAGTTCTTGCTTTTGGTGTCGCTTTCACGTTGACCACAGGGCCTTCAATCGAGAGTTCAACGTCTTCCAGGTCGAATCCTGGCAGATCTAGTTCGATGATGGCTTCCTGATCATTTTGCCACACGTTGAGGCTTCGATCCTGACCTGACTGGTCTTCCAGCTGGCTCCAGACACGCCTGAGAATGTCGTCGACGTCGTTCAGTCCGTTGATCGCGGACCAGGGTTGAAACAGATGGCTGATGCGGTTGTTCATGAGAAAAACTCCTTATTTAAATGAGGCTTGACCAAGACACTGCCACATTTGCAATCACAGATTAGTACGCCATATTGGCGAATCCATATCAAAGCAAGCAGTGCGCCAAAATCTTGGCTAGGTTAAAAGTGCTTGCAAAACAACGACTTGCGTCATATGCACAGTATTAGCGTCTCCATAAACAGCCATTATGGCATCTTTTTGCTCACTATGACGAACAAACCGAAATGCCATATTGACTGCCGTAATGACGGCTTGCTCGCAGTGGGCCTGAATGAGGCAGAATGGAGAATTCAGCCAGAGTTTGGCTGTTATGCCTGTGGGAAGCCCCGTCAAATCGATTTTGCAGCGGCCTCACTTTCCTGTCGAAGGAAGAAGGTGCGTGATCAGGCGTTTCGCGCTGCTGGTCACGACATGTCTTTATCTCATGCACAACGATGTGCGTTCTTAAACCGGCGTTTAGTCGGAATCGATGGATTGATGGGTGTCTCGTTCGCGGGTTCAAGAGGCCTCGACGCACGACGTCGGCGACGTCTGGCAGTAGACCAGACTGCGCTCGATGCCAAGCCTCGCGCCCGGACCAAAGCGAAAAAGCTCTTCATCAATCCGATCGAAGAGCTCCAGAAACGGGTCAAGACACGTCCGGACACGCCGATCCATTCGCTGATCCCGTCCAGCGTTCGTCGCTTTACGCTCCTCAATTTCGGGATGGTCACCGCTTGGCTGCTGCTGTTGACTGTTTCCTTGACTCAGGCCTTCTGGGCTCCCTTTGTCTCGCCGAAACTCGCCAGCTTCTTTGAACCACAAACCGGCTTGATCTGGCCGATGTGGACGGGGCTGATGTTCCTCGTTACGGCTCAATTCAGCTGGCTCGTCTACTGGTATCGACGTCATTCCCGACGTGACTTTCATGGCCATTACCGTATCTGGTTATGGACGTCACTCGACTGGACTCTCATGGGGCTCGGCGCATTGACGGGCTTGCACCAGCTGGTCGCTGAAACGCTGATTCGATTGACGCAACTTCCGCGAGATCCCTACGAAAACCTGCTCTGGATCGCGCCGCTGGCAGGGATCTTGGTCAATCTGGGCCACGGTCTGGATCGCGAGATGGCGTCTTCGAAAGTTGGGTGGCGTATGTTCTGCCTGGCTTTGTCGTCTGCTGCCCTTGTCGGCATGATGCTGATTGGCTGGCGGCCGATCGGGAATGTTCTGGGCGACAGCATTTTCATGACCGTGACAAGTTCATTCGTCCCGCTGGCACTTTTGATCGCGACACTCAATCAGCTGTATTTCGTTTTGTATGTCACACCGGAATCAGTCCGTAAACAAGGTGGTATGCTGACCGCAGCCGGGAAGCGGGTTACTGCGTCTACGTCGAAGTTCTTTCTGAGTTCGCTACTGACGACCGGTTGGATGTTCCGGGGCGTTGGCCGGGCCTATCGGTTCGTGATGAGCCTGCTTTTCTCGCTTTTGTTGTGGAAGAAGCTGGACGTCGACGTCGATGCCGGCAAAGCCAAGAAGCCCAAACCCAAGGCCAAGCCGAAGGTCGCAACGAAAGAAGCGGCTCCTGCCGCGACTGCCCGCAATAAATCTCGCAAAGCAGTCGTCGTCGAAGAACCCGAGCTTGAAGAAGAAGAAGCTGTTGAGGAAGCCTACGAAGAGGAAGCCGTCGAAGAAGAGGTTTACGAAGAAGAATACCTCGAAGAAGAGCCCGTCGAAGAAAAACCGGCCCCCAAACCCGTCCCCGCAGCCAAGCCAACCCCTATTGTTGAGAAGCCAACTCCCGTCAAAGTCGCTGCAGCCAAACCCACTGAGACAAAACCCGTCGAACCGGAGCCTGCTGCACCGAAAGAGGAAGAGTGGGATCAATCGGCTTGGGAAGCAGAAATGCGGGCGTTCGAAGAGAGTAAACAACTGGCGAACAATAATGGCAACAAGGGGAATAATAACTCTGGTTCGAACCAGCAGTCGAACTCCAAGAACAAAAAGAAACAGCGTTTCGATCAGAAGCACGATTCCTACTCATCGTCCAACCAGTACGAACAGAGCTGGCAGGAGCCCGAGCCCGAACCGGAACCCGCTTACTCCGCGCCCGCTCAGTCCTCTTATGACGAGCAGCAATGGCAGAACGAAGATAGCGGCGGAGAAGACTACTCCGACGGTCTCGATCCATCCGACCTGCGCGGCATGAGCAAAAAAGACAAACGCAAGATGCGCAAGCAAATGCGAGACCAGCAACGCGATCGAGATTGAGTACTGTCTGCTCCAGTGTGTGATGAATCAAAAGTGTGCCACGGCTGTGTCAGCCGTGTGAGCGCGCAATGAACGTCCACTTTGAATGAATCCTGCACGGCTGGCACAGCCGTGGCACACAGGGAGAGGGCGTATACGCTAGTGACTCGATGCGACGCGGGATAGAGCCTCGACTCTGCTGAACTCGCATTCTCGCAAGCAGGCGATTAAGATTTCTGTATGAGCAGTTCACGCGATAAAATCATGACCGCCCTGAAGTCCGTCGTTCTGGAGAAGCAGCCTCTGCCGGAAGTGACTGGCGACTGGATCCGTTACGACGATCCCTGGGCCAATTTCTCGACCGTTCTGACCGCCGTCGGCGGAACCTGCGTCTTCTGCGAAGATCAGCAGGATTTCGTCGCGAAGCTGAATGCAAATCCGCTTTTCACGACGTCGAACAAAACCGTTTCACTCGTGGCTGGCGTGCCGTCGAAGAATTGCCAGATCGAGCAGGTTACCGATCCTCATGAGCTGGAGGACGTTGAGTTTTCTGTCGTTCCCGGAGAGTTTGCCATCGCAGAGAATGCGGCTGTCTGGGTCGTGGGGAGCAAGCTGGTTCATCGCAGTTTACCGTTCCTGACGCAGCACAAAGCGATCGTCGTTTCTCACTCGCAAATCGTTCACACTATGCACGAGGCTTACAGTCGGGCAGAGATGACGAACGAGCGTTTCGGCGTCTTTATCTCCGGGCCTTCCAAGACGGCAGACATCGAGCAATCCCTCGTCATTGGGGCTCATGGTGCGCGATCACTGACCGTCTATGTCGTTAGCTGATCCCCGGGAATCAGATCTCAATATCGGCTGACAAAACGACATCTCGCTCGATGGACGGGCTGAGACGGTGAATCTGCGTGAATATGCCCATCAATTCTGCTTTCAGGGCGGGCATCAGACTCGAAAAGCTGTCAAGAATGACCGGAAACGTACGTCGGCACATGAGTTGCGAAGATCTCCCTGTTCGCCGGTAGTAAATCGACTACCGGCAGATCCGATTGTCGCAGGCAAGAGATGAGCATCATGCACAACGTCATTACACACAATTCTTATTGGTATTCTGGCCTCGACGGAGTCCCTGATCGTCCCGGCCTCCAGTCCACCGTCAACACCGAAGTCGCGATCATCGGCGGCGGGATCACTGGATTGACGGCGGCGCTGTGCTTACAGAACGAGGGTAAAGACGTTGTTCTGATCGATGCCGGTTCGATCGGCTCAGGAACCTCCGGCGCTACCAGTGCGCAAATCAACGTCCACCCTGACCAGGGCGCCAAGGCATTGATTGACAAGCACGGTCTCGAACACTCCAAGCTCATCACGCAGGCCCGACGCGAAGCGATCGACCAGATCGAAAAGTGGGTCAAGAAGTTCAAAATCGATTGCGAATTTGCCCGCGTCCCGTCCTTCAGTTACACGGAGCATCGCAATCGACTGGGAGATCTAAAGCAAGAGTTCGAACACCTCTCGGAGCTCGGCCTTAAAGTCGCGCTGACACCTCAATGCGACTTGCCATTTCCTATTCAAGGTGCGGTTCGTGCAGAAAACCAGGCACGCTTTCATCCGCTCAAGTACCTCAATGGGCTCGCTGACATCTTCATCGAACGCGGTGGGCGGATTTACGAAAACACCCGCGCACAGCCACCTCGTCAAGGCAAGCCCTGCATCATCCAAACAGCCGAAGGCGAGATACTGGCTGATGATGTCCTCGTCTGTACGCATTCTGCGTACCTGGGGATCTCGATCTTCGATCTCAAGGTCGCGCCGTATCAGTCCTATATCATCGCGGTTCGGATCGAACAGGACTTCCCAGACGGACTCTATTGGGACGACGATGATCCGTATCATTACATGCGCCTGCTCGATCCACAAAACCCCAACCTCGTTCTCATCGGCGGTGCTGATCACAAGACCGGGCAACTGGAACACGAGCAGGATGCTTGGGCGAAACTTGAAAGTTACGCGCGGGATCGCATGAAGGTGCTGGAAGTCGTCACCCGATGGTCGGGCGAGTATTTCGAGCCAGATGATGGGCTTCCGTATGTTGGCAAGGTTCCAACGATGTCGAATGTCTACATTGCGACCGGTTTTCTCGGAACGGGCCTGACCTTCGGAACGATGGCCGGCCATATGTTGAGCGAACAGGTCATGGGACGTACTGGCCCATTGAGTTCGATTCTTTCGACGTCACGCGTCAGCCCGATTGCCGCCTCGGTCAACTTTGTCAGCGAAAACACCAATGTCGCCTGGCACTTCGTCACTGATCGCTTTAAAGGCGAAAAGCTCGAACAATTCGAAACCATCGCCAATAACTGCGGTCAGCTGATCGTGCACGATGGAAAACAGATCGCTGCCTATCGCGACGACATGGGCCAACTGTTCCTCCTGAACCCGACCTGTACACATGCCGGTTGTCACGTTCACTGGAACGACGCGGAGCGAACATGGGATTGCCCCTGTCACGGCGGACGCTATGCCCCGGACGGAAAGCGCCTTTATGGACCACCCACCAAAGACCTGGCCTCGATCGACCCAAACCAGATCAGGGGTGAAGTCCGCGAATGATCGCTATTAAAAAAAACAGCCCCACAAAGTGGGGCTGGGGGATCAAATCTCAGGGGTAGGACTGGGTATAACGGAAAAAAGGGATTTGAAGAAAAACGTTAAACCCTCTGAGCAAACTCCCTTTCGCGTTTGCGAACTGACTCGAACGATTCTAACGATCGTGGACAACTTCAATTTCCGATGAGCCAACACCGGCGGCAATGGTGAGTGTTTCCATGCGTCGGATCCGACATCCCGTGGGAGCTTTGATACAAAGCACAACACGGGATGGGCTCGTGCGGACGACTTGGATTTCGATCTGATCGCCTGCGAAAATCTTTTCGCCCGGCTTGCGACTGAGGACTAGCATGGAATCATCCTTGGACTAGGTCGGCCCAACATTCGAGTTGAGCAGGTTAACGTCTGAAATGACATAGCCAATATTGAGCCAAAGACGGACGATTCTACAAGACAATACTGCCCAAGAATTTACAACTGGCCTTACCACATTCACCTGCAAGCCCAACGTTACGCGTTACTGCACAGTGACGCAAAATGCTACATGTTTTCTGCCGTGGAATTTTCAGAAAGCGATGTCCTCTCCATTTCTCCATGACGTCCCAAGGGGGTATCGAATAGACTGATCATACCGGAGCCACCACGCATCTAGACTTTCTCTGCCGGAGCAGGACATGAATCCGTATCAGGCTGGCATGACCCGATTGTCAGCAACCGATTCAGATCGGAATCTCACCTTTGGAGTGGTTGTCTTTTATCCGTCGCTTGGACAACAGCAGAGTGTTTCGCTGGGACCATTCACCGCGGACCTCGTCACAGAGGGCATTCTTCCCGCTCAAAAGTTTCCCGTGATCGCCTTTTCTCACGGCGGAGGAAGTTCGGCGTTTGTCTATCGGGACCTGGTCTGTAGGTTAGCACGACGGGGATTCATCGTCCTGATGCCGATTCATCCGGGGAACAGTCGCGACGACAACTCACTGGCGGATACTGTTGAGAATCTCGAACGTCGCCCGAGGCATTTGAGCTTGGCATTAACAGCTCTTCTCGCGTCGCCCCTGTTCGCGGGCAAAGTCAATGAAGAACGAATCGCTGTGATGGGACACTCCATGGGTGGCTACACGGCTCTGGCTGCTTCCGGTGCCAAAGGCTGGGCCGGCATCGGCCAACCCCTCAGAACAGAAGCTGACCCCCGTTTTAGAGCTGCAATCTTACTGGCTCCTGCGACGGGTTGGTTTCCAATGAACGATTCTTTATCGAGCATCTCCATCCCGACCTTGCTGGTCTACGCCGAACACGACCGCATCTGCCCGCGCTGGCAAGCCCAACTCGTCATGGACCTGCTTCCCGCGCGGTTGCTGACGACACGCATGATCGAGAACGGCGGGCACTTTTCGTTCCTGAGTCCGTTCCCGCCTGCTATGGCGACGCCGACCTTTCCACCCTCGCAAGATCCCTCGGGATTTGATCGGGCAGGGTTTCAGGGGGAACTTGTGGAGATGGTGATTAAGTTTTTAACTTGAATCTGAAGAAGAATTAGAGCCAATAACTGTTTTAAGCCAGTGATAAGAAACTGAATACATTCAGCCGAATGAGAACCGATCATGTGCAAGCGGGAGAATTGGGGGCCGTTGCTGATTTTCATCGACTTTAGCCAACAGCTATGCTTCTGCGGATGATTCCACTTCGGAAGATCGTACCACTTTGTGATTGATGCTTACACCCATCCTGCCACGCAACAAGACTGCAATACGCCCATCAGGACGTGAATTATTCGATCTAATTGCCCGCTTCTGTCATCGAAGTTAATACCATCGGAAGAGGCTTACCATCGGTGTCATCACCGACTGTCGCATCTCCGTTGCCATGAACAATAAAACGAACGTTTCTTTCTGACGGAACGTCCCAGAGCATCCCTTGTTCGATATGTTTGATATGAATATCAACACATATGCAGGGAGACAGGCTATCTTTATCCTTCTTCCCATCGTCACAAACTCGCGTCACCAATGAGGTGATTTTTACACCGAGACATCCAGAAGATAGCCATGAGAAATGAAACCCTAGCCTTTTGACGTCGTTGCCATCAGCACCAAACTCTAAATTGATTCGATAGTAGTCTTCAAAAATAAGCCATGATCGCTTCTTAAAGCGATACGTGATGCTATCGAAGTCATCTGGAAAAAGAAGCCCCGTATTATCACTCTCTGGCCGATCAGGGTGGCCGTAATACCACTTGAGAAGGAACTCGTCGAAGACTCCTCCATCGTCTATGGAGAGCCTCGGCCCGTAGGTATTGTGTCGGTACACCGATGCAAAAAAAATGATCAGCACCAATGCGGCAAAACCGCCTGCAGTGAACTTGAAGTTTCGCCGGAATCGGCTTGATGGTTCAACTATCGATTGAGACACAAATTGCCTTGCATATTGTTAGGAGAATTCGCAGTCGTCTACTGAACCACATGCCCAAGATTTCGATTGACTGTCGAATCAATTCAACTCCGTCTCGAACAGCTTCAGAATCCGTCGGTATTCGTCGTACCAGCTGGTTGGCTGGACGAAGCCGTGGGGTTCCACAGGGTAAAGGGCAACTTCCCAATTCTCTTTTTTGAGTTCGATCAACCGTTGAGCTAACCGCGCGGTGTCTTTGAAGAAGACATTGTCGTCGACCATGCCGTGGCAGATGAGGAGCGGGTCCGACAGGCCGGCGGCAAATTCGATCGGGGAGCTGCGGAAGTAGGCTTCGGGGTCGACTTCGGGGGTGTTAAGGATGTTGGCGGTGTAGCCGTGGTTGTAGTGGGCCCAGTCAGTGACGGGGCGTAACGCCGCTCCACAGGCAAATTCTCCCGGCTTTTTGAACAGGGCCATCATCGTCAGGAACCCGCCGTAGGAACCGCCGTAGAGGCCGACACGTTTCGCATCGACCTGGTGGTTCTTGGCCAGCCAGTCACGACCATCGAGCAGGTCCTGGACTTCCGGCTCGCCCATGTGTCGATAGATCGCGGTCCGCCAGTCACGTCCGTAACCAGCCGAGGCGCGGTAGTCCATGTCGAGCACGACATAGCCCTTGTAAGCCAGCAGGCTATGGAACATGAACTCGCGGAAGTACTGCGACCAGCCCTGATGGGCGTTCTGCAGGTAACCGGCGCCGTGAATGAAGATGACCGCGGGACGTTTGGAATCCTTCGCCAAAGCCTGTGCGGACTCGCCGGGTGGCAGGTAAAGTCGGGCATAGATCTGCTGCCCGGTGACTGACGGGACGGTCACGAATTGCGGCTGAATCCAGACCGTTTCGAGAAACTCTTCTGAGATTGTCGACGTGATCTGCGTTGCAGATTTCTTATCGTCCAAGGATTGAATCACTAGTTCCGGTGGCGTGAGCGCAGTGCTGTGTGTGACGAGGAGTTTCGATTCGTCTGGGGAGATGAGGAAGTCGTTCATGCCGCCGAGTTTGGTCAGCTGTTCGATCTTGCCGGTCGCGATTTCGACGCGGTAGGCCTCGTAGATGCCGGGGTGACCGACGTTCGCCTGGTAATAGATGTATTTGCCGGTTTCGCCGAGTTGAAGATCGCTGACGACGAACTTGCCGGTGGTGAGTTGTTTCTTTTCACCAGTCGTCACGTTAGTGACATACAGCATCGAGTAGCCGGTGTCTTCGGTTGTGTAGGCGATTGACTCGTTGTCCTTGAGCCAGTCGACGCCGCTGCCGCGATTCAGCCAGGCTTCGTCGTAACTGTGATGCAGGTTCTTGAGCTGTTTGGCTTCCAGGTCGATGCTGGCGATCCAGCGGTCTTTGTTGTCATCGGAGTAAACCTGCACGACGACCCGCGTCCCCGGCTCGTTCCATTGAATGCCGCCGACTTGCAGCGTGCGGAATTTGCTGGTGTCCTTTTTGGGCTTGGTGTCCCCTGCTTTCTTCTCGCCGTCGGGGGTTGAGTCTTTGGCTGGCTCGGCTTTCGAGGTGTCTTCAGTCTTCGGTTCTTCCTTTGGCTTCTCGTCGACCTTGTGCTCTGCCTCTTTTTGGGGACGGTGCGTTTCAAGCCACTTCTTGCCAGCGTTGCGAATTTCTTCCAGACGATCGACGTTGAAATCTGGCAGAGGGTCGAACTTCAGTTCGTACTTTTCCCGGGTCGTCAGGTCGAGCAGGAACAGCTGGTCCGACTCCGGCTTGTCGGTGCCGACCAGCGAGCGGACATTGCGGACGTTGACGTACCCCGATTCATCCACGAACTGCGGCATCTTATCCGTCGTCCCGCGATCCGTGTTTTTCGAGGCCAGAATGACGACACACCAGCGACCATCCGGCGAAACCTCGGCTCGTTCTAGGCGACGAGCGTCCCCCAGATACCACGGCAATGGTAAACGTGATGGATCGGCAGCCTGTTCCGCCTCCGACTTTTCACGTGCCGCATCCTGATCTTCTCGTTGTTTACGCAGTACATCAAAAAGACGAGTCTGCTGTTCTTTGAGATACCCTTCGCGGTCCTTCTTGCGTTTCTCATCAGGATCATTTTCCATGCGGAGATCGACGAGTTCCGCTTCGAGTCCCGTTTTCAAATCGCGAGCGAGAATGACATCATCCCGCTGGAACATCAGACGTTTGCCGTCGGCCATGAACTTCGGCGACGACTCCCGATTACGTGTCCGTGTCAGCTGTTGAATCTCGCCGGTTTCGAGGTTCTTGAGGAACAGATCCCCCGCGCGGTCATAGGCTTTGAGTTTCCCATCGGCCGAAAGAATGCCGCTGGAAGTATCGACGCTTCCGAGGTCCTTGTCCTCGACGACGCGCAGGATGTTTCCCGACAGATCACTTTGAAACAAGTCGGTCAGCTCCGAGCTCGCCCGCTTCCGCTGGTAATACACAGACTGGCTGTCATCCGCCCAATAGCCACGTTGCGGGGACCGGCTGATCCACTCGGGATCGGACATGATCCGATCGAGAGTGATGCCGGTAGTCGGTTTGACGGCCGACTCCTGAGCGTCCGCAATCTGAATCAGGAAAATCGCGAACACAGCCAGCGTCAAAACGAGGGTACGAGAGCAATCAGCAGCAAGTCGCATGATGTCGAATCAAATCCTGAAGCAAGCCAAGTCCGGTCCGAGCGCACGAAACCGAGGAATAGCAGGGGGTGGGATTGCGGCGGGTCACTCTCAGTCTAGTCGGTGAGGCGTTTGATGCAAGGAATTGCAGTCACTTGCGGAATGCTCGCGAATCTGGTGCGGTTTGAGGACTCACCAGCCCCCTACCGACATTTCCCGACTCGACCTTCATCCTTCCGCCTGCATCCTTCTTTTATTATCATCAGTCGTTTGCTGATTTTTCACACGCCAAACCGCTGAGTCCCACGCATGTCTGAAACCCCTGCTAATACGATCGAATCCCTGCGCTGGAAGAAAATTCCTGTTCTTGATGACGGATTCGTCTGTCTCGTCGATGCGATGGGGAACGACAGTTCGGTTGTTCAGGCCGCCCGCGTCAGTTACGGCGAAGGGACCAAGCAGGTTTCCGACGACCGGACGCTGATCCGTTATCTGCTCCGTCACCGACACACGACGCCGTTTGAGATGGCGGAAATCAAGATCCTCGTCCGCGTCCCGATGGACTGCTGGCGTCAGTGGATCCGTCACCGCACGGCCAACGTCAACGAGTATTCGACTCGCTATTCTGTCGCGATCGATTCGGCGCAATCAACGCCGGTCGATCAGTGGCGAACCCAGGCCAAATCCAACCGACAAGGCTCTGGCGATCCGCTGCCGACCGATATTGGCGAAACGCTGTCCAAAGCCGAGTATGAATTCCAGCAGGCCGCACGACGGCTGTATCAGGAACGTCTCGATGCGGGTGTCGCACGTGAACAGGCTCGCAAAGACCTACCGCTGTGTACTTACACCGAAGCCTACTGGAAGGTCGACCTCCACAACCTGCTTCACTTCCTCGCCTTGCGAATGGATAGCCACGCCCAGTACGAAATCCGCGAATATGCCACCGCGATCGGCAAGGGGATCATCCAGCCGTTGTTCCCGGTGGTCTGGGAAGCCTTCGAAGATTACCGCCTCCACGGCCACAGTTTCTCCCGCCTGGAAGTCGGCGTCATGCAACGGCTGATCGCTTTTGGCGTCGAGAATCAAAAAGTCGCCCCGTTCAGCATTGATGACTTTATGCAGGTGCAGGACGAATCGTGGCGAAGTTTGACGAGAAGCCGGGAGCGCGATGAGTGCCTCGGGAAAATGACGGACATGGGCCTCGTAAAGTAATCTCGTCTGACAGAGCCGCGACCGAAAGGGAGCGCACTCCTTTCTTCTCCCTTGAGGTGAGAATTGCCCAAAGGGCGGATGAGGGTGGGGAATAGGCAACAGTCGATTTCCATTGTTTTAATTAACGGCAGGCAATGATTCTCCCCTTGCTCCGATTTCGCCTCTCCGCTGGGAATCACCAGCGCGAACGAGTATTCTAAATGTTCGAAGAAATGTTGTGCTTCTCGAACGGACCTTTGTAATGATACGCAACTGGCGAATCCTGCTGACATGCCTGACGATGGTCAGGGCGATGTTGGTGGGAAGTGCGCCGGCCGCCGAGCGTCCCAACATCGTCTTCATCCTTGCTGACGATCTCGGAGCGACCGACCTGGGCTGCTATGGCAGTCCATTTTACGAGACGCCGCGGATCGATGAGCTTTGTCAGTCCGGGATGAAATTCACGCGGGCGTATGCGGCCTGTCCGGTTTGTTCGCCGACGCGGGCGAGTATTTTGACGGGGAAGTATCCGGCGCGGGTTGGGATTACGGACTGGATTCCCGGAAATAAGTCCGATGGCCGCCTTCTGGAGACTCCTGAAGATCTGCATGACCTGCCACTAGAAGAAGTGACGCTTGCCGAGACTCTGGCCGAGAATGGTTACCAGAATTATTTCGTCGGTAAGTGGCATCTGGGCAAGAAAATCTCCCGTCCCGAAACGCAAGGATTCGCCGAGTCTTTTGCGCCCGGAGAAGCGAAGAAAGACGATCAGGACAAGCCTGATAACCAAAAGTCATTCCTCTCGCCTGCACTCGCGAACGCGAGCGTTGAATTCATCAACAAACAGACGGATGAGAAGCCGTTCTTTCTGTATCTTTGTTTCCACGATCCGCACACGCCGATTGTCGAATACGAAGACACGATCGAGCATTTCAAAGCAAAAGCAAAATCTCTTCCGACGAACGAGACGGAGTCGCAGCCGGAACATCAGGGAAAAACACGCCTCGTTCAAAACAACCCGGCATACGCCAGCATGGTCAAGGCGATGGACACTGCGGTTGGGCGAGTTCTCGATTCGTTGAAAGCCAAGGGGTTTGATGACAACACGATTGTCATCTTCACGTCCGATAATGGTGGCCTCTCGACACTGAAGAAGCCCGGCCCAACGTCCAATGCGCCCCTTCGCGCCGGCAAGGGCTGGTTGTACGAGGGGGGGATCCGCGTCCCGCTGATCGTGAGAGCGCCGCGGATGACCAATTCTGGAGCGACTTTCGATACTCCAGTGATCAGCACCGATTACTATCCAACGCTATTGCAACTCGCCAACATCCCTCTCAAGCCCGAACGGCATGTGGATGGAGTTAGCTTTGCCACTCAAATGCACCAGCAATCACCTGCAGATGTTCCTGCTCGCGACCTTTTCTGGCATTACCCGCATTACCACGGCTCGACCTGGACACCGGGAGCAGCGATCATTTCTGGCCGACACAAGCTCATCGCATTCTATGAGCCAGTGCCCGAAGTACTTGAGTTTGTCAGAAACCGTGTCCGGATCGGAACCAAAGGTGATTTTGTTCACGACCAATACTTCGTCGCCTATGAAGTGTACGATCTTGATAAAGATCCCTACGAACGCAATCCCATTGAAGACGAACAGCATCTTGATCAACTCTCAGAAAAACTAACCAACTGGCAGAAAAGCGTCGGTGCGAAGCTGCCGACCATTCGCCCAGTCCCTAAGCCCTAATCCCCAAGCCCCAAGCCCTAAGCCCTCCCATGTCCGAACCACTCACATATAAATCGTCCGGCGTTGATCTCGACCTCTATCAGGAAGCGATGGGGCGTCTGCCGTCGCTGGCGCAACGGACCTTTACTCCCCGGGTCCAGCAGCTCACAGGCGGGTTTGCAGGGCTCTTCCGTCTATTCGGCGACGGGAAGAAGTACACCGACCCGGTCCTTGTCTCGGGCACCGATGGCGTCGGCACGAAGCTCAAGATCGCGCACATGTCGAAGAAGTACACCACAATCGGGATCGACCTGGTCGCGATGTGTGTCAACGACTGCCTCTGCTTAGGTGCAGAGCCGTTGTTCTTCCTCGACTATCTCGCCCTCGGCAAGGACGACCCGGATCTCATCGCATCGCTGGTGGCGGGAATCAGTGATGGTTGTGTCGAAGCCGGTTCTGCCCTCATCGGCGGCGAAACCGCGATCATGCCGGATGTCTATCCGAATGGCGAGTTCGATCTGGCAGGTTTCTGCGTCGGCGTCGTCGAACGAGACAAGATGATTACGGGATCCCGCATCCAGCCGGGCGATGTTGTGATCGGGCTGCCATCGAGCGGCGTGCACTCTAACGGCTACAGTCTGGTTCGCAATATCGTCTTCAAGCACGCGAAGCTGACCGTCAACGATTACGTCGAGAACCTGAACGCGACGGTTGAAGATGTCCTGCTCGAGCCAACCAAGATTTACGCCCGCGCCCTTGGCGAGCTTTTGTCTGACGACGAACGTCGCTGGTCGGTTACCGGCATCGCTCACATCACTGGCGGCGGTTTGATCGAGAACCCGCCACGCATCCTGCCGGAAGGCTGTCGCATGGAGATCAGCAAGAAGGCCTGGCAGGTTCCTGATCTGTTCGACTGGCTGCAAGCCCTCGGCAATGTCCCGGAAGACGAAATGTGGCGCGTGTTCAACATGGGGATCGGCCTGGTTCTGACGGTCAAAGAGTCGTCCGCGGACACCGTCATCGAAAATCTGAAGAACTCCGGCGAATCGCCGATGGTTCTTGGTCGCGTGATTTCGGGTGATAAGGGGATCGATCTGCTTTCGACATCCATTCGGTAGAGAAGAGGAGACTGGAACGCAGAGCTCACCGAGTTGAGCAGAGGACGCAGAGCAGATTTTTGATCTCTTCAAGAGTTTCGTCTTGAAAGGAATCTCGCCTCGTCTCGACTCGATCGTGTGACTAATATTCTCTGCTGCTTCTCTGCAACCTCTGCTCAACTCCGCGTCCTCTGCGTTCCAGTCTTACTCAATCATGACAACAAAAGCCGATCAGCCTGATTATTACCGTGTGTGGTTGACGTTCTTGCGGAACTCGTTTCTTCGCGAGTTTTCCTTCCGCTCGAACTTCATCATCAACATCATCACGCGGGCGTTCTGGTTTGTTTCGCAGCTGCTGTTCTACGAGATCATCTACACGAACGTGCCCATGGTCGCCGGCTGGACCCGTGCGGAGTACTTCGGCTTCATGGCGACGACGATGCTCGTCAACTCGATGGTCGAGACGTTTTTCATGCCCAACTGTGCTCAGTTGAGCGAGCACATCCGCAAGGGGACGCTCGACTTCGCGCTGGTGAAGCCGATTGATACCCAGTTCCTGATCTCGTTCGAACGCATCAACCTGCCGATGCTGTTTCAGTCGGGGATCGCGCTGGTGCTGCTCGGGTATTCCCTACAAGGGATTGAGCAGCTGCCGAGTCTGGTCAACGTCATCAGCTACATCGGCCTGATCGGCGTCGCGACGGTCTTTTTCTATAGCCTGATGATTGCGTTGGCGAGTACGAGCGTCTGGTTCGGAAGAAACACGGGTCTGTACGACTTCTGGTTTTATGTAACGATCTTCGCCCGTTACCCTTCGGATATTTACTCAGGCTCGCCGATCGCGGAGATGCTGCGGTTTGCGTTCTCGTACATCCTGCCGATCCTGGTCGTGATGACGATTCCGGCCCGACTCATTGTTTCGAAAACACTCGAGCCGAACTGGATGACAGGCTGCGTCGTGCTGACAACGGCGGTCGCCTTCTTCGTGTCCCGTCGGGTTTTCCAGTGGTCACTGTCCAATTATCGCAGTGCGAGTAGCTGAGCGACTACTTCTTTTTCTTCTTGGGTGGCGCGTCTTCATCGTCATCAAGAGCAAACTCTTCGCCGAAGTCCATGTCATCGCCTGAGAATTCGAGGGTTTCGAATTCATTGGTTGCTGAACCTGAGAAGTCATCTTCTTCGACTTCCAGTTGCTCACCACCATCATCTTCGAAGCTGTCGTCAGCGAACGATTCCTGACCTTCTTCTTCGTCTTCAACGATGGCGGATTGTTTCTTCTTTCCAGACGCTGCCCCACCCATCGAAACAGGGGAGACGAGATACAACGCACAGTAAACCGGGACCGCCAGCAGCGCGACCGCACACAGCAGTGTCACCCCGGCGATGATCTGCAGGCCCATCGGCGCTTTGTCAGCCGCTTCCAGCCACATGGAAATAATCAGAAACGCCAGAATTCCAGCTGTGGGCCAGAACAGGAAGGCGGTCAGGGAAACTGCAGTCGTCTTGGTCACAGGTCAATCCACCGTCAGCAGGAAGTGAAAGTTGGTCAGCTTGTCCACTTTACCTGTTTTTTTCGACGCATGACAACAACCAGCTTGCCCCGCGGGTGAAAAAGGAGGGTTGATCTGCCATCCCGGTGGCACGTGGGACGTTAGAACCGTCACGATCGCTACGGGGACGAAACTGCAAACTCTGGACTGGCGTGTGTTTGGAGCAAACATCAGCCGAAAAGCAAATCGGCTGGAGAAGCAAAAAATAGTCCGGCCAGGATTCGAACCTGAACTAACTGAACCAAAATCAGTTGTGCTACCGTTACACTACCAGACTGCAGCGAGTTCAAACGGATGACCGTCCGACGTGCCATGACAATTTAGTCAATCGTCCGATTTCTGACAAGTGCCACTCGTGGCGGGTTCGTTGAAAAATCATCGCCTGTCTAACTCTGCTGATTTGAGACGATTTCACTTCCAAACGCGAGATTGTGAAACGATTGCGTTACAATTCTCTTCAGACAATGTCGCTACACGAAAAAGAGGCTATTCAGACGTGGAACTCTCGGTATTTGCCAGTGATGTCCTGCTTTCGGACCTGCTGGAAAAAAAGCTGGCGACGCCGAAGGGGGAGTTCACGGACCAGTTCCCCGGGGAACCTGCGCGCTACAAGGAGCCGGTGCGGCCTGCAAATTTGCAGTTCGCTCCCCGTCGCACTGCCCCCGCGATGCCGAAGCTGTCGGCATTCACCGATCCGTCCAAACGGGCCATCGCGCATCACATTATGGCCAATCACGAGCTTCAGGCACTCGAAGTGATGGCCGCGACGCTGCTCGCCTACCCGACTGCTCCTGCGGAGTTTCGCTTTGGATTGGCGCGAGTGATGCTCGACGAGCAGCGACATACGCGCATGCACGCCGAACGGGCGAAAAAGCTGGGTGTCGAGTTCGGAACGCTGCCGGTGAACTGCTTTATCTGGAAGAAATCCCAGTCTTTCACCAGTGTTCTCGATTACCTGGCCGGGTTGCCGCTGGTGTTCGAAGGGGCCAATCTCGACCATTCGATGGAGTTCGCGGAGGCCTTTGAAGCTGCGGGCGACCTGCGGTCAGCCCATCTCATGAAGATCATTCATGAGGATGAAATCGAGCATGTGAAGTTCGGCATCGAGTGGTTGCGACATTTCAAACCAGCCGGCCAAAGCGATTACGACTGCTTCACCGCGCATCTCCATTTCCCGTTGAAACCGACACAGGCCAAAGGGGAGCAGTTTCAACTGGAGGCGCGCCGAAAAGCAGGTCTGGATGAGGACTTCATCACGCGAGTTCAAGAGCTGGAATCTCGCAAATTTCACGGGCAAACAAAAGCTCTCAATTCCCGGGAAAAGAATTCCTAAGCTATCGAGTTCACGATGGAAATGTTTCGGCCTAAACAAAGGGACAACCGTGTGTTCCGATGATTTTTTCTTGACTTAATCTTCACCTTCCGGTTGAATGAGGGGCTCGCATTTCCCTGCATTTCAGTGAAATTTAAGGGTTTGCCAAATTATCGCGAATCCCCCAGATATTTATTGGAAGATTCGCCGAAAGCGGACATCTTATTACTGTAATCTTGGGCCGCCTCGATTACGTCCCCTCTAAAGGGTTGGCATGTCAGACTTGCCCCCATCTCAACGTCCTCGAACATTCATGCTGGAACTCCCTGCCGGAGAGACCGAGCAATCGGCTGTCGTGCAGCAGGAGTTTCTGGAACAACTCGAAGGCGTTTCCAAGCGACTCTATTACTATCTGCTGGCCTTGACGAGCAATCCCGATGACGCGGAAGACGTGCTTCAGGATTGTTATGAGATTGCCTGGCGGAAGTTTGAAGAGTACGAACGTGGGACAAACTTTTACCATTGGATTTCACGGATTGCCTTTAACCAGGCTCGCAACTTCAACCGCAGACGTCGAAAACATCGCGGGATGGGTTTGAGCGATCAGATGCTGGTCGATCTGGCGAAGATGCAATCCGGTTACAGTGAACTGTTCGAACTGCGCCAGCAGCAACTCAAAAAGTGCCTAGGCCAGCTGAACAGCACGGATCGTCAAATGCTCCTCAGTTCGTACCAGGGCAATGTATCTCGCGCCCAACTCGCCAAAGAGAATGGTATGGACGCAGATCTTTTTTATAAGAAGTTGTTCCGCTTGCGACGCAAACTTTTCGACTGCATTAATCGCCACCTCGGTCTGGAGGGAGTTCAATGACAGACTCCTCTCTGATGCTCGCCATGGACGAGCGCGTGATTACGCTGACCGAGATGGCCTGCAACGGAACCCTCGATGCGGAAGGCTATATCCAGCTGGATGAACTTCTCTCGCTGGACCGCTCTTACAAAAAGCTTTACCTGGAGTATGTTCTGCTCCATGCTGAGCTCCACAGTATGGCGAACGACTCGACGCCTGAGATCGTAAAATTTCGATCTCGCAAGAAGTTTTTCACCAAGAAACGTGTCTCGGAAATGCTCTTTGGACTCAGCGCCTGTCTGGTCCTGATGGTGGTCGTTTTCGACAGCTTCCGAAGTGGCGGAATGCCTTTTCAGACGGATTCTCTCGAGCCGGAAATGATCATCGGCACCACCGGACAGCATTCCGTGGATGCCATCTGGCAAGTCAATGACACTCCCAACGCCACGATCATTTCTGTCGGGAAGAACGTCGTCGTCGATCAAGGTCTGGTCGAGATCAAGTATTCCAACGGCATGAACGTGGTTGCGATGGGGCCCTGCTCCTTCTCCATCCCAAGTGCAGACCGCATCGAGTTGAAGTCTGGTATCGTCCGTGCGACGATGAAACAGAAACTTGAAAAGTTTTCTGTTGTTACCAAGATGCTCGAAGTCGTGGATCTGGGGACCCAGTTCTTCGTTCAGGCTCACCCCAACGGGGATGCGACCGCTGTTGTAACGGAAGGACGCTGTGGCGTTCGAACCGTTTCTCAAATGCGACGCAATGAGCCACTCAAAAGCCTGTTCGTTGGCTGCGGTGTTCGAGTCGACCATGATGATGAACTGAAATTCGTCGACGGTGGAACGACACGTGCCTTTCTGGAAAGCATTGGTTCGGAAGTTCTCGAGTTCGAGATGAAGCTCCGCAGCGTCTCGCCAATGATCCGTGTCGTGAACTGCACGCCGACAAATCTCGATGAGAAGTTCCGCTCGAAGAGCAACCGGATTTACCTCATCCCGGAAAAACAGGATCTCGTTCTCAACGAGCCGCTGGTCGTCAAGAATCATCAGACGAACCAGGACATCACCCTTCCAGCAGGTGTTGCCCTCAGCAGTTATTTGGTTCACTTTGCTCCTGCTTCGACGCCGAAGAAAGCAGGAGACAACTTCGATGGTATCCAGATGAAAGCCTCTGGTTCCGTCGTGTTCGATCAGCCTGTCCTGGCTCTGATCGGCGATCTGCCGGGAATGATGCAGACTGACAATCTGCTGGGCAATGCCAATACCGGTTACGCCACTGGCCCAGAGCGTTCGATGGACTATGACGACCGCGTCAACATCTCTGACATCGAATTGAATCGTGTTGATTTGATGCTCAATACGCATACCGAACGTCTTGATCAGGTCCGCATTATTTTGGGACCAAAGGCTGCCAACTAAGCCAGTTCGTCATTGTCAAACGCGAAAAGCTGGCCAGAGCAAGGCCAGCTTTTTTTGTGCGCTGAGTTGAACACAGCGACAACGAGAACATCGGAGCAAACTTGCTCAAAGCCGCACTTGCTGATACCGATAGCGGATCGAGTGCGAACACTTGCCTAGCGCCCACCCTCATCCGTCGTCGAAGCGCCGACACCTTCTCCCCTCAAGGGAGAAGAGACATGGGTGTAACCAAAAAAGGGAGCCGATAAGGGCTCCCTTTTTTGGTTGGCTTGCCGACTGTGGGTTAGCTGATCAGTTCCTTGATCGGCTGTACGTGTTCGACGCCGACGAGTTTCTGATCCAGTCCGCCGTAGAAGTAGGAGAGTTTGTTGGGGTCGAAACCAAGTTGGTGGAGCATGGTCGCGTGAAGGTTTTTGACATGGAAGGGTTGCTCCACGGCAGCGGCTCCGAGTTCGTCGGTGGCTCCGACGGACTGGCCCCCTTTGATTCCACCGCCGGCCATCCACATGGTAAAGCCGTAGGAGTTGTGATCGCGTCCAGTCCCCTCTGCGTATTCAGCGGTTGGCTGACGACCGAATTCGCCTCCCCAGACGATCAGTGTTGAGTCAAACAGACCGCGTCGCTTGAGGTCAGCGATCAGGCCAGCGATCGGCTGATCGGTGTTGTAGGCGTGCTTGGAGTGGTTGTTGAACAGGTCGCCGTGGGCATCCCAGTTGTTGTCGTTGTGGTGACCGCCCGAGTACAGCTGAATGAAGCGGACACCCCGTTCGACGAGGCGACGAGCCATGAGGCAACGTTTACCGAAGTCGTTGGTGCGAGGGTTATCGAGACCGTAAAGTTTCGTTGTCTCTTCGGTTTCCTGAGAGAGATCGACTGCTTCGGGAGCGTGCTTCTGCATGTTGAAGGCGAGCTCGTAGCTGGCGATTCGGGCGGCAAGGTCCGAGTTACCCGGATGACGCAATTGATGAGACTGGTTCATCTCGGCCAGTGAATCGAGCAGCGTGCGTTGCATTTGTGGCTTGATCTCATCGGGAACATTGAGATCGAGAATCGGACTCCCTTTCGACTTCATGACGGTCGCGCCGTAGGTGGCTGGCATGTAGCCGCAGGACCAGTTCTTGGCCCCGCTGATCGGACCGCCGGTCGGGTCGAGCATGACGACATAACCAGGCAGGTTTTCGTTCTCAGTCCCCAGGCCGTAATTGATCCATGATCCCATTGATGGGGCACCGCCGAGGATCTTGCCGCTGTTCATTTGCAGCATCGCGGAACCGTGGATCGGCGAGTCAGCGGTCATCGACTTGACGAAGGCGATGTCGTCGACATGGTTGGCGAGGTGTGGGAAGAGTTCGGAGACCCATTGTCCCGACTGGCCGTATTGTTTGAATTTCCACTTCGGACCGACGACGCGACCTTCATTCTTCTCGCCGCCGCGGCCCTTGGTTTTGACAGGGATGGTCTTGCCATCGAGCTTGAAGAGTTCGGGCTTGTAATCGAAGGTATCGACCTGGCTGGGGCCGCCGTACATGAACAGGAAGATGACGCTCTTGGCCTTGCCCGGGAAGTGAGACGGTTTGGGAGCAAGCGGGTTGGCGTAGGGTGTGACGCCGTCAGCGGCTTTGGCCTGTGAGTTCAGAAAGCCATCTTGAGAGAGGAGACTGGTAAGGGCGACGGAGCCGAAGCCGGCGCCGGCTTGCCAGAGGAATTCGCGTCGAGTGCGGTTACAGAAATTTCGCATGATGGTACCTCGGTATAATTAGCCACAGAGGTCACAGAGAGCACCGAGGTAGATGATTTCGATGGTCTTGGACGAGGTGGGTGACTGCGTGGGACTGTTTGAAAAGATGATCTCCGAGAACTCGGAGTCAAAACCACTTACTCAAGGAAGATGAACTCGTTGAGGTTGTAGGCAGCCAGACAGAACAGCTGACGGGCCTGATCTTCGTTTGCCCCCTCGGCTTTGAGTTTGTCGATCAGGGTCAGACCCATTTCGATCTCCTCTACATTCGGGCGTCGCGAAGTGATGAGCTCGTAGGCCAGTCGAACCTGAGCCTGCAGGTCATCAGGACGCTCACGTTGCAGGCGAGCAGCGAGTTTGGCAGAGAGATCCTGAAGATCATCGCTGTTGAGCATACCGAGGGCCTGCGTGGGTTGTGTTGTCGAGAAGCGGGCTTCGCAGCTGGAGTCTGGTTCTGGATAGTCGAATGCCGCCAGCAGTGGCGAGAGAAGAGATCGTTTGACGTGGATATAGATACTACGTCGGTTGCGATCTTCCTCGCTGGACTCGCCCCAGCCTGCCCCGGGCATCGACTGTCCAGCCATGACTTCGTCAGAAATCTTCGGATAGATGCTCGGACCATACATCTTCGGATTGAAGACGCCCGCGACGACGAGCATCGAGTCTCGAATCTCTTCGGCAGTCAGGCGTCGCATGTCGAATTTCCAGAACAGGTTGTTCTGAGGATCCATGCCATCGGCTTTTGCGTTGGTGGCGGACGACATCTGATAGGCGTTGGACAGCATGATTTCGCGGTGGAGTGCTTTCAGCTTCCAGTCCTTGGCGACGACTTCCGAGGCCAGCCAGTCGAGGAGTTCAGGGTGGGTCGGAGCATCGCCGAGAAGACCGAAGTTGTTGGAACTTCGGACAATCCCGCGACCAAAGTGGAACTGCCAGACGCGATTGGCGATGACGCGGGTGGTCAGCATGTTATCAGGTGAGGCAATCCAGTCAGCCAGAACTACGCGTCGACCAGCGGTTTCCGCATCCTTACCAGGAGCCGGAATCTCAGGATCCTTCATGTTATAGATATCTGGATAGCCCGGTTTGACGACTTCCTTTTCGACGTGGGGATTTCCGCGACCGAGAATGTGGGTCTCCGGTGGATTGACGTCACAGTTGGCAACGCCAAGAGCGCTCACGCGAGGAGGGAGTTCTTGTTCTTTGACGCGATCACGTTGTGTTTTGAGGTCTTCGTACTTACGCCATTGTTCATCGTTGAGATGATTTCGCAGGTGCTCTCGAAGCGCCTCGTCGCGCTCGTCACCTTCGGTCTTCCGTTGAATTTCGCCGGGCATCTTGAGGATCGCGGCTTGTTCAATTTCTTTGATGCGCTTACTGAGTTGACGGATCTTTCGATCGCGTTCCATGTGTTTACGAGACAGGTCTGAGCCTGAGATGTCAATCTGGTTGGCTTCCCCCTTATCTCCACGTGCGCCGTAAGAGCGAACGTCGCGGAAGAAGGCGACCATCTGGTAATAGTCCGATTGAGGAATCGGATCGATTTTGTGGTCGTGGCAACGGGCACAGGCGACCGTCAGACCCAAGAAGGCATGCGTTGTCGTCGCGACGGTGTCATCCATCTCGTCGTAGTAGGCCTGCTTGCGGTCTGCAGGTTCGTCGTCCCAGATACCGAGGCGATAGTAGCCGGTAGCAATTTTCGTTTCGTCAGTCGCGTTCTTGAGCTCATCACCGGCGATCTGCTCGCGGACAAACTGGTCATAAGGCTTGTCATCGTTGAGAGATTTGATGACGTAGTCGCGGTAACGCCAGGCGTTGGGCTTGGGAGCGTCGCGTTCGAAACTGTTGGTTTCTGCATAGCGAACAAGGTCCAGCCAGTGTCGTCCCCACTTTTCTCCGTACCCTGGATGAGCCAGCAGCTTATCCACAAGCTTTTCGTAAGCCATCGGGTCCGACGAGTTGGCGAACTCATTGACTTCCTGAAGAGTCGGGGGAAGACCGACGAGGTCGTAATAGGCACGCCGAATCAAAGCCGCTTTGGAAGCAGGCTCATTCGGCTGGAGTCCTTTTTCCTCAAGCTTTTTGAGAATGAAGGCATCGATCGGGCTCTTCACCCAGCCTTTGTTGGTCACATCGGGGACAGCAGGCCGCTGAACAGGCTTGAATGCCCAGTGAGATTCCCAAGGAGCGCCTTGTTCGATCCAGGCCTTGAGCGTAGTGATCTGGTCCTGCGAGAGGGGCTTGCCTTCCGGAGGCATGCGCATCGAGTCATCGGCGGTGGTGATGCGATTGAGGATTTCGCTATGTTCGAGATCGCCAGGAATAATTCCGCGTTCACCGGAATCCAGTTCCCCGAAAGGAGACTTTGCATCCGTGAAATTCAGACCACCCTCTGCCTTATCTGGACCGTGACAGTGATAGCAGGCTTTGGCAAGAATCGGGCGGACGTCTCGGCCGAAATCGACTTGTGATTTGGCGTCGGCCTCAGCTGCAACTGCCAGAGAGGCGGTCCAACTGACGACGGAGAATCCAACCAGGAGGGCAGGGAGCAAGCGGGAAGAGAGTTGTCCGCGCAATGTGGGCATGGCAGCTTCATTCGATAAAAACGAGCGGGATTTCGCGGTCAGATAGATACCAACAAGCCAATGCAGTATCTATATCTGCATTCGTTATTTATTTTGAAAGAGCGTCACCCGGAAATCAAGCACTATTCGATATATTCCATCGAAATTGGAGGATAACACGAATGTCAGTTGTGATATATTCCGCTGATTTGCGTCATTCTGCTTTAGCTGCAGGCATTCCCTGGATGAGCATAGGGATCTTAATGAGCTGGTAAGTTGGGTCGTTTGTGCGAATTTGGACCAAGGCTTTGACTGGCTTATCAGGGAATGTTCCCTGAACAATGACTTCGACTTCCTGAGTTTTTGGCGAGGCTCCTGCTTTCAAGCCCATCACTTTCGCGAAGACCTGCGGATGGCTTGTCTCCGTGCTGACGATTTCAAAATCGCCTTCGCGGTAATCGATCAGCTGGACAACGCGGCTCGTCGGGTCACCGCTGGCAGCCTGATAGATAATGACGGCCGCCGGTTCAACAATCAACTTTTTCGCGGGAATTATGACTTTAAACCAGACTTTTTCTGTGTATTCGCGAATCTTCTGTCCATTCTTATCTCGTGTTTCGTAAACCACTTGCGCATCAAATTGCCTTAGACCAGGGTTTTCGCCGACAGAGTCCAGCTGGATGAAGAATTCCCCTTGTGCTCCCGGGGCGTAGTCGACGGTCGTAATCCGAGTGGTCAGGCAGCCGCAGCTGGGCGTGATCTTGTTGATGTGTACGGGATGAGCGCTGCGGTTGGTAAAGACGAACGCAGCCGCACCGCTGCTTCGGTTTTCATCCAGGTTGCCCAGATCCGTCATGTACTGCTGGAACGCCAAGGCAGGACGAGCCTCAGGGTCGACGGCAGCCATATGAGAGCTTTTGCGAGGCTGAAGTGCTGCAGCCAGAGATCCAAGAAGCGGCAAGAACGCCAGCGCCAGGCAAAGTCCTCGAGCAGTCGGCCAGGTGGCAGTGGTGAATGACATATCGCGTCGTCCCTGAGCGAAAATAGCGAGTCGGAAGAACGCAGGAGACTACCACAGCCATTGCACAAACGACAAGGTCGCTTCATCGCTGGTGCAATCTCGACAATTGTCGAGGGTGTTTTGCGATCGGGGAGGAGACTGGAACGCAGAGGCAACAGACTTGAGCAGAGGTCGCGGAGGTTTCTCTCTCAATTTACGTCACCTTGAATTGGTCCCCTTTGCTTTTCATGGCGTCGTCGCGCCCTTGCGTGTTCATTCCGAGAATCTTCTCTGCGTCCTCCGCTCCCCCCTGCGACCTCTGCGTTCCAACCCTCTCCGTGACGTCTGGTCCGGTTTTGACAGTCATGTGGCGTCACGGGTGAGCCGGTCATGCGATGTTGATCATTGCGTCGATTGAAGTTGTGTCATCGAGGCATTGCGCGCTGACTCCACTTCCCCCTATCGTTCATCCATGGTTAGAAGGTCATGTCGGATCCATTGAAAGTCACATTCGACTCGCTCGCCAGTTCTCACTGTGCGTCGGCGGTCGATGTCTTGATCCGCACGATCAAAAAGCCGGACCGGAAACTCCGCGAACTGGCGGCCTATGCCCTGATGTCGCGTGAAAGTATCCGTGGGAAGATCGAGATCATTCGACAGTTCCACGACCTCCCTAACGAGTTGTGGATCTCGCTCAAGGGTTCCAGTGATAGTCTCGACCAGGCGATCGAACAATGCCTGAATCAAGGCGACGTGCGAACGAAGACGAATGCACTCGATGTGCTGCGGATCACGGGCGGGTTCCGGCATATCGCCTCCGTCATTGCGGCCGTGAACCAGTACGAAGATGCAAACCTGGCCGAGCGTGGCGAAGAGACGCTGAGGTTTCTCGTTTCCAACTTGTTTGATCGACTGCAACTCAACGATCTGTTGATGCTGGGGCCGCCAATTTCCCAGTCGGCACACGCGTATGTTCTGCAATGCCTGGATGCAGCCTGTGAGCGATTCGCGTTTCAGGCAAATCCGCGATTGATTCTCGAGTCGATTTTGATCCTGGGAGATACTCAGCATCCGACTGTGAAGAAGGCCTTGTGGCAGTCGACTCCTGCCTGCAAAGAGATGTCGCATAGTGTCCTGGAATCGAGCGAGCATCCCGGGGTCATGCATTTGCTGCTGTCCCAGTTGGGAGAAAAACTGCCTCATCCGAGGATGCTGTCGATCATTCAGGATCGCTTCGATCTGATCTTCGTCACGTTCATGCTTCGACAATTCGCCAAACGCATCACAGTCAATCAGCAGCGTAATCTGAAGCAGATCGAGAAGTTTTGCTGGATCAATGCTCCGGACTTCGATCTGTCGTTGATTCCATCGGCGCTGCATCCGGCGTTGATCGCGATGGTAGTCGCGTCGGGAATCTCTCAGGAAGATAAGATCTTCATTCAACACTGGATGCTCCGACTCGGCTCCGCAGAAGGACGGTCGGCGGCTTCGACTCTGATGGGGCGTCTGGATGAGAATCAGCTGCAGAACCTGGTCCTTGACAGCCTCGAATCCGAGGATGAAAGCGTCCAAGTCTGGGCGACATCGCAGTTGAGAGAATCACACATTCCCAATGCGATTTCCCTGCTGGTCGAGCGACTCGATAGCCCGGAACAAGCCGTCCGAGACACCGCGCGACAAGAGCTGTCGAGCTTCAACCTCTCGATGGTTATGGACATGAGTGATTTCCTCGATCCTCTTGTCTGCCAGCGTGCGGCACAGGTGATGATGAAGATCAACCCTGATGCGGTCAGCGAGCTGCATCGTGAGTTGGCCAATCCGATGCGTGGAAAACGTATGAAGGCCCTGAAGGCGACCCGCAAGATGGGCCTGCATCGCGATCTGCTCAGCGCTATTGCGCCTCTGGCTTACGACAGCGACTCGATGATTCGTCGGACATTGATCGAAGTCCTCAGCGATGTCCCCACGAAAGATTCGGGCGCGATCCTGCACCATCTGACATTCGATGGCAATGAACGTGTCCGCGAAGAAGCGACCGCGGCGCTGGAACAACTGGCGACTACCCTGCGCTTGCAATCCCATGCAAAAAACGTTGAAGCGAGAGGAAAGCATGCCTGACTCAAACGCAGACGTATTGTTGACTCTTGCAGCCAGCTATTCGCATTACGCCTACCGCTATGGGTACGGCAGTTCGCATAGCCTCGCGCTTGTTCTCGTTGGGCTGGGCCTGGTCGTTTTCGTGTGGGTTTTGCTTCTCAACTGGGAGTATCTGGTCGAGACGATCAAGTTGCCGACTGAGCAGATCGATCCTCTCCTGGAGGAGCTTGGACTCATCCATCGATTGAATCGAAGTGAGATGATCTTACTTCAAAACGCAGCAGATCATCTGAAACTCGAACATGCAGCGGACCTGTTTGTCGACTCGTCCCTCTGGAAACCAACAGAAGAGACGTTCTTTTCCCATCCCAAGATGCAGCGACTCCATCGCCTGCTATTCAGCGAAAATGAATCGGCCGTTGTTTGATCTGACGGGTGTGTGAACTGGACGGCCCACATTCCTTATTTGTTTGTTTGAAATCCCATGCGTTTGAAAATCGAAATCGATCTGGCTGGCAAACTCAAGGATCACCTGCAGTCGCAATTGACAGAAGCAGGCGGCCTCTACGATACCGCAAGCGAGTACATCCGTGACCTGATTCGCGCAGATCTGCAGCATCATCAAGCCAACAAGCTGCAACTCCTACTCGAACATCTCAAGTCCCACCACGCCACGATCCAGGCAGAGGAAGAGTTCGAGGACCTGCAGGAAATGCTCGCGACCGCGGATGGAACATAAGCAATCGAACGCGGCTCTGATGAGTGGTAGTTAGATGTCGTAGTACATCACGAATTCAGATGGGTGAGGGCGTTCTCGGATTGTCTGGATTTCTTTGGCTTGTTTGAACCAGATCCAGGTGTCGATGACGTCTTCGGTGAAGACGTCGCCGCGGAGGAGGAAGTCGTGATCGTTGCGGAGGGCTTGCAATGACTGTTCGAGGTCGACTGGGACCTTGGGAATGACTTCGAGCTCTTCGGCCTGGAGGTCGTAGAGGTCTTTATCGAGAGGCGGGCCTGGGTCGATGCGGTTCTGGATGCCGTCGAGCATCGCCATCAGGACGGCGGACATGCCGAGGTAGCCATTCGCGGAAGAATCTGGGCAGCGGAATTCGAAGCGGGCGTTTTCCGGACCGGAGTTGTGAACCGGAATGCGGATCGCCGCGGAGCGGTTGCGGAAGCTGTAGGTCAGGTTGACGGGGGCATCGAAGCCGGGGACGAGGCGTTTATAACTGTTGGTCGTCGGGCAGCAGAACGCCAGCAGGGCGGGGGCATGATGGAGGATGCCGCCCATGGCGTACATCGCGGTTTCGGACAGACCGCCATAGCCGCCGTTGGCGAAGAGATTGTGGTTGTTTTTCCACATCGATATGTGCATGTGCTGCCCGGAACCGTTGTCGTTCCAGAGAGGCTTGGGCATGAAGGTGACGGACTTGCCGTGCTTAGCAGCGACGTTTTTAACGATGTATTTGTAGCGGAGCAGATTGTCAGCGGTCTGCAGCAGCGGGGCGTAACGCATGTCGAGTTCGCATTGCCCGCCGGTCGCGACTTCGTGATGCTGGGCACCGATGGTGACGCCGCAGTCCATGAGCGTAAACATCATTTCGTTACGCATCTCGTGCAGCGTGTCTGCTGGCGGGATGGGGAAGTACCCTTCGCGTCGACGAATTTTGTACCCGCCATTAGCGTCGCCACTGCGTCCACGGCTCCATTCGCCTTCACTGCTTTCGAGGTGGTAGTAGGCTTCGTTGATGGAATGATCGAAACGGACGGAATCGAAGACGAAAAATTCTGGTTCGAGTCCGAAATTGGCGACATCTGCGAGTCCGGTCGACCGCATGTAGTTTTCTGCTTTTCGGGCAACATTGCGCGGATCGCGCGCATAGTCTTCCCGCGTGATCGGGTCTTGGATGTTACAGGTCATCGTGAGCGTTTGTTTCATAAAAGGATCAACAAACGCTGTTTCAGGCTGGGGGACGACGAGCATATCGCTCTCGTTGATTGCTTGCCATCCGTACATCGACGAGGCGTCAAAGCCGAAGCCTGACTCGAACGATTCCGACGTAAGTGCTTGCACCGGAATGGTAAAGTGCTTTTGAGTGCCGGGAAAATCCATGAAACGCAAGCTGACGGCGAGGATCTCTTTCTGCCGGCAGAGTGCCAATACTTCTTTAGGTGTCATATCTGAACAGATGCTTCAATCGAGAGGACTCAATGACTGATGTCGCCCACAGACGCACAGGATTTCAGCCACAACTATGCCAAGGTTTTCAAACTACGGCAATCCTCGTGCCTAAGAAGTAGTCAACTTCTGGAGAGAACTTTCCTGCAGGTGAGAACCTCATGACTTCTTAACATCCCTGAAGGGTTCCGACTGACATGTTGAATTTGGATTTGGCTTGTGAAAAAGGCTGCCAGGAAGTGGACAGGATATAACGCGTCATCTTCGGTGCGGGGAATGGTTGTCGCATCTCCGATTTTTCGCTTTCCTGCGATACCGTTCAGTGATCGAACTTAAGGAGTTCGCGCTGACCGGCGTTGCTGTTTGTCGCGTTTAGCCGTTCCCAGATTGCCCTATTCCCACGCATTCGACACAACTTGGCTGAATGCCCGGAGCCAACTTGATGCGTGACCGGTGGCTCGCTACAGTCGAAACGTGCACGTCCGTCGCTGAATCAACACCAGAAAGCGTTTCCTATGCCTCCCCTCGAAGGACCCGTTGCCATCATTCTCGCTGCTGGAAAGAGTACGAGAATGAAATCGGAGCTGCCGAAAGTCCTTCACCCGGTCTGTGGACAGACGATGATTGATCATGTGCTCAACGCGGTGCGTGGTGCGGGTGTGAAGTCGATGGTGGTGATCATCGGCCACAAGGCGGATGAAGTCCGGGGCGCTCTGGAGCATCATGGCGACCTTGCCTTCGCCCTTCAGGAACAGCAACTCGGAACCGGTCACGCGGTCATGATGGCCAAACAGGCTCTGGAAGGGTACGAAGGCCCGGTCCTCGTGCTGGCAGGCGATACGCCGCTGCTAAGGCCGCAGGCGCTCAAGCGTCTTCTCGATTTGCAGGAAGTCCGCAAAGCCGCATGTATTGTCGGCACTGCGATTACCTCGGCGAATGAAGGCCTGGGACGTATCGTCCGAGATGAGCAAGGAGACTTTGTGAAAATCATCGAACACAAAGACGCAAGTGAGGAACAAAAACGCATTGAGGAGATCAACACGGGCTGCTTCGCCTTCGACGCCGTCAAGCTATTCGATGCCCTGACGAAAATTCGGACGAATAACATCCAGTCGGAATATTATCTCACGGATTGCGCCGGCATTCTCAAGGATGCGGGTGAAGTTGTGCTTGCGGCGCCTGAGTTTGACATTCAGCAAGCGATGGGTGTGAATACACAGGAGCAACTGAAGCAGGTCGAAGAAGTCATGCAGGCGGCAGGCCATTGATTGGCCTACGCACACATCAATTTCTGATTCACTCACTTGTCCCATTTCAAAGCCCATCCCATGTATGATCAGCTGACCATCATCACAGGACGTGCTCACCCGGTGCTTGCGCAGGAGATTGCGGAGTATCTGAATGTGCCGCTCGGCAATTGCACTTGCAGCAACTTTCCGGACGGAGAAATTGCTGTCAAGCTCGATCAGAATATTCGTGGACGCGATATCTTTCTGATTCAGCCGACGAGTCCGCCGGTCAACGAAAACCTGATGGAATTGCTGATCCTCATTGATGCGTGTAAGCGTGCCAGTGCCGAGCGGATTACCGTCGTGATGCCGTACTTCGGGTATGCACGTCAGGATCGCAAGGATTCGGGACGGGTGCCGATCACGGCGAAGATGGTTGCCAACCTGATCACGACCGCTGGGGCTGACCGCGTTCTGACAATGGACCTGCACGCTGCCCAGATCCAGGGTTTCTTCGATGTTCCCGTCGATCACCTGTATGCTGCCCCAGTCCTCGACCAGTACTTTTCATCGTTGAAGATTCCGCCCGAGAAGCAGGTCATTGTCAGTCCCGACGAAGGGAGTATCAAACGAACCCTGCAGCACCTCGATAACCTCGGCGGTGATCTGGTCATCGTCGACAAACGACGAACCAGCGCGACTGAGACCAAACAGGCCAACCTCATTGGCGGGCCGATCGAAGGAAAGATCGCCCTCATCTTCGATGACATGATCACGACCGCAGGTTCGATCTGTGGAGCGGCCAACGTCGCGAAATCGTTCGGCGCAGAGAAAGTCTACCTGTGTGCGACCCACGGCGTCCTCGTCGGCCCGGCGGTCGATCGCCTGAAAGCCGCCCCGGTGCAGGAGATCGTTATCACGAACAGCGTCGCCTTAAGGCCGGAGCAGATGCTGCCCAACTTGAAAATCATCTCGATTGCCCCTCTGTTGGGAGAAGCGATTCGAAGAATTCACCGCAATGAATCCGTGAGCTACCTGTTCGGTTGATTGCCGTAGGGTCCGCTGAGCGGACCGTTAATCGAAATCCAACTTTGAATATCGCGATGAATGCGGATGTTTGACGACAGAGATTCTATTTGTCGCAATGCGAATTGACGGTCCGCACAGCGGACCCTACACGATACAAATTCCCAATGAAAAATTCCGTATTGGACAAGATCAGGAGTGCTCTTCTTTGCCATCAACTTCGCTCAGACCATGTCGCTTGCAGAACTCGTCAATGAAAACTTCGAGTTCCTGACCTTCGACGCCGTCGTCTAAATCTCTCAACGAGGCGGCGATCGCAAGCACATCTTCGTTCATATCGGATTCCTGCATCTATCGGGCTTGAACAACCTCTACTCCTCCAACCGTCCCTTCAATTCATCCCGCTCTTTGCGTGTCACTTCCAGATCAAACATCAGATACTTGATATCCAGTCGCAGTTGCGACAAGGCTTCCTGGACCAGTCCGAGGATTCGTCGTCGTCTTCGGACGCAATCGACGACCTGACTGTAGGCGAGTTCCAGGTCCTGGCGGTATTGTTCCGGTAGCGAGTGAATGCGCTGCCCCAGATGGGTCAATTCGCGCGGGAGCTCATCGATTCGATTGTCGCCGAGGGAAGTCTTGGAACTACTCATATCACCGCGCCCTTATGGACCCCGTTTTGACTGACGGTTGGGGTCTTCGGATCGAAACGATTCTAACGTGTCTGTCTGATTTCGTTCATTGTTGGCATCAGATCAGTACGAACGCAAGCGTTGGATTCCGAGAAATCGCGAGGACAGAGCTTTCTGGCAACCAGAAGTGATTTGTTGAAAATTGGCAACATCCAACCCGACTTCAGGATTGGTCTGTCCTGGAAAATCGGTTTTCGAGTAGATTCTCCAGCCCCCCGAATGAATCACAGGGGCTCTGATTATGAATCCAGAAAGACAAGGACGTCGCACGTTGCGTGTAACCGGAGTATCTCTGGTGATCACTCTCCTCGCCGGGCTGCTCTGCCCCGACCTTGTCGCTGCGCGCGATTTTCACTTCGGCTTCGATGATCCTCAAGTCTCCTGGAAGCTGATCCGCAACGAATCGGCCGTCCGCATTTCCATTCACGATCGCACGAACGCACTGCGTTTTGAAGGTGCAGCCGCCGAGCAGATCCAGATGGAGTCCATTGTCCGTGACGAAGTCGTCATCTTCGAACACGAACTCCCTGCCTCTAGAATTTTGGATGAATTGAGCGTCTCGCTGGCGGTTCGTGCCTCCCATCCGGGTACGCAAATGTATCTGCGAGTCGTTCTTCCTCGCATGATCGACCCGACGACACGCCAGCCTCTCGTCAAGCACATTAACGGCGAAACGCTTCAGGAATCAGGTCGCTGGCAAACCCTCACCTGTAAAACGACTGACAACGCCATCGCCCGTGAGCAGATCCTCTGGCGTGCTCAACACCCGGGCGTCCTCCTTGATACACGCGATCTTTATATCGACCGGATTTATCTGCGCATGCCGATCTCTCAGGGCATCAGCGAACTCCTCATTGACGATCTGCGGTGCGGCCCGCTCGTCCCGATCGCGACAGAAACGGCTGCTCCCCGACAGGAAAGCGTTAAGCACGTCTCACTCCGGGCTGATCGTCTCCTCGTCGACGATACTCCCTTCTTTCCTCGTATTCTTCCGTCTCACGGCGAGACTCTCGATCAGCTGAAATCCTCCCGCGCCAACGTCATCTATACCGACGGGCTGCTCGATAACGAGACGATCGAAGCCTTCCGCCTGGCAGGCATGTGGACTACGTCGACACCTCCCTGTCTGCGAGATGGCTCGGGCGAGATTCTCGCGGCTTCGCTGGCCCTCAACTCTCATCAGGCGAAAGTCCCGGATGGGCTTCTGTTCTGGACTCTTGGCACCCGCGTCGGCAAAGAAGACCGCAGCGACATGCTTCGGTGGATCGATCAGATTCAGGGCAGCCAGCCAGTGCATCCACGTCCCATCTTCGCCGACATCTCGTCAGGCGTTGATCTCTATTCTCACGATCTCGACTTCCTGGGCATCAGTCGTCACGTCATGCAAACCTCGATCACGCTCGAGGAATACCGTGATTACATGAATCGCAAAGCGACGATCGCGGCCCCCGATGCACTCCGCATCAGTTGGATCCAGACGGACCCTCACAGCGTTTACAAGACACTCCGTCCCAATGCGCTTCACCCGGTCACCATGGAACCCGAGCAAATCATGCTCCAGGCCTACACCGCGATCGCCAGCGGCTGCCGAGGGATCGGCTTCTGGAAACAAACGCCTCTGAGTTCCGCCACCCAGGACAGCTCCGACCAGCCTGCTCTCAAAGAGCGCGATCTGGCGATCGAACTGGTCAATCTTGAACTCGAACTCCTTGAAACATTCCTCGCGACCGGCGATAGCATGGGGAATATCGATGTCTATCTCACCGCTGCCGGGCAGACTCCTCAAGCCCCCTCGCGTACGACATCCATGTCCTACCACAGCGGAGCCAAGTCAGCGAATTCGCTTCCAGCTGCAACGTCTAAGACCGATATTCAGGCGGCCGTCATCCACTGTCCCTATGGCTGGCTGATCCTTCCGATCTGGTTTGGACGTGATGCCCAGTATGTGCCAGCTCCGCTGACCGCCCGCGAATGTAAGATGATTGTCCACGGCATTCCCGAAACAGCGGTCGCGTTGCAGATCTCGCCGACAAGGGCTGACAAGCAAAGCGTCGGACGTGCCCGCAAAGCCGGCGGACTGGAATTGACGCTCACCGAACTGGACATGACCTCCGCCATCTTCGTCACGACGGACCAGAATGTTCAGGCCCAGATTGAACGCAAGATCGCCAAACTTCGCGAACCAGCTGCCCGCTTGACTCTCGAACTGGCCCGTGCCAAATACCTGCGGACGAAAGCCGTCATCAACGAACTCGCTGCTTATACTTCGAACGTCAACATCTACAATGCGACGCTGAACCGGACGATCCCGGAATTGTTGAATCGCTGCGAACAGAAACTGTCGAGCAGCCAATTCCACTCTGCACGGATGGATGCACAGGAAGTGATGAGGATCTGCCGGGGAATCCAATACGAGTTCTGGTCGAACTCGGTTGCGAACCTGTCGCAGCCCCCGTCCTCGCTGGATGCCCTCTGCTTTCAGACCCTGCCCGACTACTGGCGTCTTTCGGACCGCCTCAAGCTCAAGGAAAGCAACAGCCTCAAAAACATCCTGACCAGCGGGACATTCGAAGATCCGGCCCTCATGGCCCAGGAAGGCTGGGAGCGTCTGGAGGAACCTCGTCCCGATGTCACTCTCATCAGTGAACTGGCTAGCCGCCAGGGCCACAACAGCGATTTTGCCCTTCGCCTGGCCGCCTTTCCGGTTGAGAAGGAACATTACCTCAATATCACCGAGCCATTGACCCGTTTGATCACTCCTGCCGTCGATGTCCGTGCAGGCGAGACGGTGATTGTGGAAGGCTTTATCCGCACGCCGACTGCGGTCAATCTATCTGAAAATGCCTTCCGCATTTATGACAACCAGGCTGGCTCGGTCGCTGCCCTCCGCTACACCAACGTCGACAACTGGACCCCTTTCCGCATGGTCCGATCGATCCACCAGGATTCCTCGTTCTTTGCCGTCTTCGATCTCTCCGGCCTTGGTGATGTTCTGCTCGATGACGTCGCGATTAAAGTTGTCCCTGCTCCGGAGACCGTCGCCACGTCTCCTGCGCCGCTTTCGACGGAAACGGAAGACAAAACGACCCGCAATCCGGCCTGGGATCTCCTCAAAGGGTTGCCAAAATTCACGCCCGAGAAGCAAACACCTTGAAAATGCATCCGGAACGGCTTTCTTTTCCCGTTCACACGCTTGGCAGAACGCCCTCGCGCCGATATGATGTCCGATCCTTCGCAGAAAAAGTCTGCGCAGTTACTTGAACATTTTCGTGATGCAACATTCATCACGACCCAGATATCAAATTAAGACACTCGGTTTCGAAAGGATCTATTTCGTGGTTAAGTTGCGGTTGCGTGATAACGAGCATGTGTCGGATGCGGTCAAACGATTTCGTAAACTGGTCGAACACAGCGGTATCAAAAAAGAAATGCGCCGTCGCGAATACTACGAAAAACCAAGCGAAACCAAGCGCCGCGCCCGTCGCCGTGCTGAACGCCGCGACCTGATGGCCCGTAAACCTGGCGGCTCCGCCTAGTTTTATTGAACAACCGTTCATAATAAGATCACGAAAAGGCACACTTCATAGTGTGTCTTTTTTGTTGCGCAGACGATTCCGCACGATCGTTCAGCCGGGCACAACTAGAATTTCAGGTAGAGCCCGTACGACTCACAATGTTTACTCATCTTTCCCAGACTGTGCAGTGATAGCCAGAAAGTGACCGTTTTCTGTAGCGTTTGTTCACTTTTTGGGGCCGCTTTCATTGTTGTTGGCCACGTATCGCGTCCTTACGCCTGCTATAGACCTTGCCACCATCTCAAGTCGGATAATCGGAATGACCGATTCCTGACATAACGCGATCGATGGGAACATGTTCCTGCATGCCCTCTCCTGAGAGGGCTCCTGCAGAAACACCTGTGTCGGGAAACACGGGCTCGTCTTATCTCTCGCGAGGGGGGCAACCAGATCTGTCATGGATGCCACTATCGAATGCTTCCTCTTATGAGCACATCCGATGCGTGCAATCAAACAGAAACGACTCATGAATACTGTCCGCTATGGCTCAGCAGCCGCTTCATTGGCGATGGCAACCATGCTCTCTCTGCCTGGCTGCTTTGGAGGAAAAGACTCCAAGGTCACGCAGAATCCTGGTGAAGCCACGATGGACAGCGGGGCTGGTTCGAGCGTCGTTGACCTCGGTCAGTCTGGGGCGACACAGCAGGTCGGCTATACCGCGAATCCGAATGGCAGCCCTGGCGAAGTCCATGCTCACTTCCTGTCTGCTGACGGGAAGGAATATGTGGACCAGATTAACTACGCCCGCTTGAAGCAGAATCTCCCGGATCGTCCTGGTGCGAGTGTCAGCAGTGTCACCTTCGATCAGTTCCTGAAGACCGACTACAATCAGCTTGGCAAAGCCCCTGCGTCTCAATCACCCACAAACGCTGCTCCAGCAGCATGGGCCAACCAGAATGTTGCGCGGACAACTCCCCCTGCGACTCCTGGTGTGAGCAACGTCTCACTGGCAGGCGCTCAGGCTCCTGCTTCGCAAGCTACTCCATGGCCAACACAGCCTGCAGCAACCGCCAGTGTTGCTCTCGATGCTCAGACGCCAGCTGACCCATGGGCTGCTGTCACTCAGCCACAGCCACCTGCAATCCCACAAAAGCCAACCACCGTGGCTACTGTCGCCATGGCAACTCCCGGGACAACCGAAACCGCCAAGCCCGGCACACCGCTGAAACCAAACAGCCCGCTGGCTGCCAAGTATCAGGCCACGCGAAAGATTCCCAAGCCAGAAGAAAAGCCTCCCTTCTTCGGAGCAACGGTCGTCACCCAGGAACCCGCTGCCGCGAAGCCAGCCTCGAATCCGTCAACATTCCTCGCCACGCGTATTCGCATTGACCTGGAAGAAGCGAAGATCAAGCTCGCCGATGGGCACCTTGCTGATGCTCAGCAGAACATCCAGTCTGCAAAAGAGACTGCCATGAAGATGCAGCAAATCGATCCGACAATCATCCGCGAAATCGCCTTAGCCAGCATGGAAGTCGAGCGTCGTCTGACACCACCGCAACAGATCGTCAAAGAGACTGCAATCATACAGACAGCCTCTCTGCCGAACGTCCGAGACGCGTTCCCTCAAAAGACACCTCAGATCTCTGACTACGAACTTTCCAACAACCCCTCCATCGCGAAGTTGACCGGCGGCTCAACCGTGAAAATCACTCCGCGTACCGCGTTTATCGATCTATCTCGCGACTCGGTCAATCAGGTCAATAGCCCGTCCGCCCCGATCGACCAGTTCACCTCGTTTGAAAAATCGATCTCGAAAGCCAATCAACCAATCAGCCTCAGTTCTGCAGGCCAGGGAGGGGCGTCGACGTCCACCATGCTTCCAGCCAACTTCTGGCACGCCGAGCCTGTTCAGCAATCGTCACCAATTCAACAAGCCGCACCGACCTTGCCACCTGCCATCGTAGATTCTATTCCACCTTCGACCAGCAACTTTTCCAAAAGTCCCATGCAGGTCCCGGCTGCTGCGGAACTCGCGCTCGCAGAATCGACGCACACAGGATCGCCGCTGGCTCATGCACTCCCTCCCTTGGCGTTAACGGCTCCGAACGTTGCCCAGATCGCCTTTGAAGACGGTCAAGAAACTCCGTCGCTGGCAACTGCCGCTCATGCCGACTTGACTCAGGTTCCCGCCCCGGAAAAAGGCTCGACGCTGGAAGCCAAAGACAGCCGTCTGGAGATCCCGGGCTGGGTCACTTACGGCGTGATCATCTCTGCCCTCGGCCTCCTCACTCTCGCGTTCCGACGCATGTAAACCCAGCGTCTGAAAAACGGGTTGGCATGGAGTTTGCGATCTACGCAGACCATGACCAACCCTATGCCGCTGAATCTGCAGTCGATCGAGGAATGGAATCGCTATTCCAAAAGCCCGGGCTGGATCCGTGACCGCTTCATCAACACGGAGTTTTATACAGGCCCGCGCAAGAACTTCGAGATCGGGAACTCCCGCATCACGGAAGCACTCCTCTCCGGCGACAAGTCGGAGAATCAGTATTTTCTCTCCGTCCTCCTTTCGAGCGGCGCCGACCGGCCAATGGAGGCTGACTTCAACTGCGGCCAGTTCGAACGTCCGAATAACCCTGGCGATATGGTTTTCTGCGGTCCGATCTATCCCCAGAAGCTTCAGGGGGTCGGGCCGTTCCACTCGATCGTGCTTTACTTCTCTGAGAAGACGCTTCTTAATCAGGTCCGGACCAATTTAGGACGTGACCTCCCGGATTTGTCTTATCTTCACAGTCGATCATTCCGGGACGAAACGCTGGAAGTCCTTGTCAAACAGCTATTTTTCGAGTTTCGAGACGAGCATTCTCCCAGCCTGACTCTCAAAACAGACTGCCTGTTCAATGGCATTACGTCGCGCCTGATCACACTGGCGGGTGGTAATCGCGTTGGGGAACCATTCTCAGAAGCAGGGAACAAGCATCGTATCCAGCGGGCTATTGATTACATGTATGCCCACATGAGTGAATCCTTTGGCCTGGACGAGCTGGCGGCGGCTTCCGAACTCAACAGGTCCCACTTCGCACGGATCTTCAAGCAAGCTGTCGGTGATACTGCTATCAACTATCTGATGAAGCTCCGCATTGACCGCGCCCGGCAGCTTCTGCGTGATCCATTGCATCGAGAGCGGTCGATTGCTCAGATCGCGGCTGATTGTGGGTTTGCTCAGATCCCTCATTTCACGACAAAATTCCGACAAACCGTCGGAACGACACCCGCTGCCTATCGCGAGTTATGAGCAATTCACAATCGACTCTGTTGAAATGACGCGCATATCTGCTTCATATCTCGGCAGATTTCACGGACACTTCAATGAAATTTGATGGTGACCTTCCCGTCCGAATCGAATTGGCGCAACTCTCACGCAAGACTTCGCCAAACGTGCTTGTGTACATGCTGCCACAATTAGCAAGAGAGCCGTCGTAAGTGCTTCTCTTGCTGCTCATTATGACAATTGATCGCGGAGCAAATCATCTGTGGTAAACCGACTTCGGTATGCCTATTGCCATTGCATCAGTCCAGTCGATCATTTTTTCTTTTTCCGTCCTGGAGACCTACGATGTTCCGCAAGGGTTTTACACTGATTGAGTTACTTGTGGTGATCGCCATCATCGCGATGCTGGTTGCGATCCTGCTGCCTGCCGTTCAACAGGCACGGGAAGCCGCCCGCCGCAGCAGTTGCAAAAACAATCTGAAACAGCTGGCACTGGCGATTCACAACTATCATGACACTTACAACCAGATGCCCATGATCACAACGGGGCAGGAAGTGTTTCAGTTGATGGACGGAACAACGGTTTCAGGATCAACTGTCAACACCTGTCAATGGGGCTGGGGGGCATCTATTCTCCCGTTTGTCGAACAGGGTGCACTCTTCGATGCGTTGAATGTTGGAAATGCACGAATGAAAGATGCGTTTTCGAATGCGACAGCTCGATCTGGGATTCAAGGCGTCTATTCCGTATTCCGCTGCCCGTCCGATGCTTCTCCCTTGTTGAACGACCTGCGTAAAGTGAAAGATCCCGCAGGGACAGAGTACGAGACTGCACTCTCGAATTATGTTGCCTCGAATGGAACAACGGAGTTTTCCTGGCATCGTGGTACGCCGGGAGCAGGCAACTGGCAAGGGAATAATTTTGCCCCGCATCGAATGGCGAACGGGGCCATGATTGCCAGCGGCGGCGCAAAGTTCAGCGACATTACGGACGGACTGTCCAATACCATTCTCCTGGGCGAACGAACATATAAATTCACTGTTGGAAAGAACGATTCAACAACTGCGAAAGCAGCCTTACTGTTCGGTCAGGGAACGTATGCCAACGACGGTTACAGCACACGTTGGAACTTTGCCGACTTCGCCTTTATCTGCTCGGGGGGGATCAATTATCCACGCTATTCGAGCAGTGCAGTCGGGGTCAGCAGTCAACACGCCGGTGGGGTTCAATGCGCGATGACCGATGGGAGTGTCCATTTTTTGAGCGAATCGACCCAGATGACTTATGGTTCGTTTCCGCCAGTGATGGACAGCGTTTATGAAAAGCTTGTCTCTGTCGATGATGGTGGTGTGTTGGGTGAGTTTTAATCACCGCAAGGATGCGTCACCACGTTGCTGGTGACGCTTTTTTTTGAGTTCACATTCTCTTAACGGCATGACTCTCAAAGAGGTTTCTCGAATGTTTGGTAATGCTTATTTTCGCAGGATGATGACATCCGTCATTTGCACGATCTCCATGATATCGCCCGGTTGCGGCGAGAAGGGCCCGGATCTGGCGAAGGTGTATGGCAAAGTGACGATGGATGGAAATCCTCTTCCCAATGTGACGGTTCTGTTCAATCCGACGCAGGGAGGACGTCCGTCGCTGGGAACCACCGGGACTGATGGTTCTTTTGTGCTCTACCACACCTCCGGACGAAAGGGTGTCGAACTGGGCGAGCATGAAGTCTTTATCGATCCGAAGGAAGAAGAAGCCGCCGGAAGTCGTCCTGGGCCTCCCAAGACATACGCGGTGCCAAAAGACAAAAGGAATGTTTCCATCGCAGAGGGGTCTCATGAGATGAACTTCGATCTTGTCTCCAAGTCTGAGAAAAAGAAGTAAGCACCTTTAACACGTCTGCTGTGACGATGGGCTTTTTGTGATTCGCTTTCTCTGGAAAACTACTGTGAGATCTCTTCATTTCCTATCGCTGTTCTCGGCAATCATTTTTGTCGGTTCCATTTCCTCGGTTTGTGTCGCAGCTGGAAACGAACCCTCGCAGGTCACCTGGCGAACTGACTATGCTCAGGCTCTGAAGGACTCGCAGACCAGTCAAAAACCACTTCTGCTTTTCTTCACCGGTTCGGACTGGTGCTCAGTCTGCAAGAAGCTGGAGAACGCGGTTCTGCATGAAGCCGAGGTTGTCTCGCTCATAGAATCTGAGTTCATCCCTGTCATGCTGGACTACCCCAGGTCGTTCCAGCTCAATGAAGAGCTGACACGACAAAATGATGAATTGAACAAGCAATTCACGATTCAAGGTTACCCCACCGTCATTGCATGTTGCGACAATGAAAAGCCATATGGCTTGCTGCTGGGCTACAGCGGTAATCGCGATGAGACGATTCAGAATCTGAAATCAATGGCTGTGGCCGGCAGAGTCCTGGCGAGTTTGCCGGACGATTTTTCTGTCGAAACGACGAAAGACCAGACTGCCCTGGAAACACTAGTGACGCATCTTTCAGTCGAGCAGCTGGCAGGAGAATGGCTGCCGTACATGAACCGAGTTGTCGAGTTGACTCCTGAGGACGATCCCTCCTTTGTGAAGATCAACGCCATTCGTGAGCAAGTCGCCGACATCAACGACATCAAAGCCTGGACAGCTGAAATCGCGAAACTATCAGGAGGAATCAGCCGACGTGGCATGCGTCCCCCGGGTCCCAATGGTGGTCGTGGGGAGCGAGATTCAAAAACACCTGACATGACCCAGGCGATCGCCTTTATCGATGCGAGGATGACGGAGTCGGCTGGCAAACCAAAGAAGATCGAGTTCCTGACGACTAATAAAGTCACCTTGTTGTCAGCCGCCCAACGATGGGATGACGCGATCGCCTTGATGACACAAACCGCGAACGCAAACGGTACCGGTGATTACGACAAAGCACGCTTGAAACGAGAGATCGCCTTACTGCTGATCCGCAAAGGGGACTGCGAACAAGCCATCCAGTATCTCACGGACTACCACAATGAGCTGGTCGCCATCCAGTGCGATGGTGGATACCCGCTTGAGATCCACCTTCTGCAGGAGTTTTTGTTCCATGGGCATCCGGAAATCACCGCTCGCTATGCGGATAAGATTCTGGCAGAACACAAAGAGGTTCCCAAGAACTTGAGTTACGTGTACTACGCAGGAGATCAGGCCTATCGGATCCTCGGCATCAACCTGGAGAACCGTGCGATCTGTCTGGAGAAAAGTGTGTCTCAACACACGGACGCGACCATGAAAGAGCTCTGCAAAGCCGAAGCTGCGGTTTGTTATCGGGCGTTTGGCGCAACCCAGAAGGCCGACGATCTTCTCAAAACAATGACGGCACCCGAAGAGAGTATTGCTTTTGGAGACGACTCGCCACAAGCAGGAGGCCCGCTGCAACAACGAGTCGATAAGACGATTGAAGCGGCCAAAGGCGATCGAATCGCAGCCTTGCGTTTCCTCGCCAGCCAGGCGAATGAAGAGGGAGCCAAGCGGCTGAATCTGGAAGCGGACGCATTGGAGCGGTCGTCTGATTAGTTTCAGTAGACAGAGCGATGAGTTGGAACGCAGAGCACGCGGATGGGAGCCGAGGTCGCGGAGAGGATTTCAACGCGAAGACGCCAAGTCGCAACAGAAGATTTGAATCTGGACGACCTCCTGATCTCCCCTGTGTTCCGGACTGCATGGAGCGCTGCGCGCGAGAATGGAGATGAGAAAGTAGAAAGAATCGTGTTTCGCCTTCTCTACTTTCGACTTTCTCCGATCAACTTTCTTGCGAAGCGCCGCTCACCCAAAGTTGTGAACATGGTCCGACTTTGTGACTGCGCTGGCTTAGATTTCGATTCGTATTAATGGTCGCTGTGGAACATCCAAACAACAAAAAAGACCGCAAGGTTTTCCTCGCGGTCTTTGAATGAAGATTCGTTCCAGTCAGGTTTCCTTCGAAGCTTTCTGCAACCAGCTTTGCAGCAGTTCCTTCAAGTTGGTCACTCCGCCTTCTCCCTGTCGGAAGTAAGCCAGTTCCAGTTGTTTGACGGTCGACTGCAGTTCGGATCGCTGCTCGGAGTTGAACTTGGATGACTGCTGGAGTTGTTGCAGGAACCCGATGGCAGAGAACGCATTCAATGTCTCGGGCATGGCAAGCGTCTGACCTTCGACGACGATCGATGTCTTCGGAGTCATCAGCTGATAGGCTACACCGAAAACAACCGCAGTGAGAACGCCAAGCAAAGCCCACATCCCGTAGTTGGTTCGAGCATAGTTCTCGACCAGCTTGATGCTCGGACCGACTGAGACAATATCCGCATCATTGAATCGCTGATAAACCACTTCGGTCGTCGGAACTTTGTCCTTGGGTTCCGAGAACACGAATGTCTCAGGAATGGCTTCCGTCCCAGCTGACTGCATCGTGATGGTGCAGGTTCGTTCTGTGAGAACAACATTCTCGGGAGCTGTCGGATCGAATTTGACGACTGACAGTTCGCTTGGCTTCTCTTCCAAAATTTCAAAGCCAGGATAATCCATCTTCACCAACTGACCGATGCTCGGAAGCACCCCTCGAGCGGTGGCCTTGATCTCCAGTGAAAGCTTGCCGTCTTTGGCTTCGCGTTCATCCAGCGTCTGTACAAGTTTCAGATTGTTGAATGGACGCTCCTTGCCTTGTTCTGGGCGACAATCCAAGGGCACGATCGCGGTTTCAATTGGCAGGACGACATACCCTGAGGTATCGATGAAATCCATATCCAGAGTCAATGAGGGCAAGGCATCCACCTGGGGCCCTTTCGCTTTCAACAGCAGATACGCGTATGGCGTGACTCGCCAACCGTACTGATCCATGGCCTTCGACTGAACTCCCGGCTCCTGGAACGTCACCGACATGACTTCGAACTGTTCTTCCAGAGCTGTCCTGACAGAGGCTTCAAACTTGTCCCGATAGTTTTCATTCGGGCGACCATAATTGTAGGCGAAGTTCTGCCCGTTCTGATTCTTGAGATACTTCTTGAACCCACCCGATTCACGTTCGATATCGGTGGTGTGTCGTAGATTGACATAAACTCCGAACGGCTCGGAATGCCCAACGACATCACTCCCATCGACGAAGGCATCCATCCGAATCTCTGTCACGAGATCCTTGTAGTACGCGAACACTTTCTGAGCTTCGGCGGACAGCGGGTGATTTCCAACCACTTCCAGGCCTGTTTTCAGAAAGCGGTACTTTGCATTCGGTTTTACGGACGGGAGCGCCTGGATCATCGTGTTGGCAAACTGTTCCTCATGATACGCGCGAGCAGGTTGTGGCAGGTCCGCGATGGCTGCAATGATCAATGGGGGTTGAGAGACAGCCAGGCGATTTGTTTCATCGATCCCACCGACATCGCAGGCCCCCAGGGCTGCAAAGAACCAGATCTGGTAGACGTCGGAAGAGTACTTACTCTGCGGCATCTGCGTCACTTGTTCGCGGTAGTCTTTGGCCGCTGACTGGAATTGTTCGAAGGCTTTCTGGCGATACTCTTCAAAATTGTGATGAGAATCGATCTCGTCTTTATAAGCATTTTCATCATGAAGCAATGAGGCTTGTGCGACCTTGAGCGTCCAGCTGTCTGGATGGGAAGCAAGACCTCGTTCGAGCAGTTCGTACGCGACCTGATAGCCACGAGATACCTCGGCCTTTAGATCTTCGATCTTGCGATTGGTTTTGTATTGCTGCTGTAGCTTTGGATCTTTCCAGACAGAGGCCAGGTTGGCACGCATGGTCTGCGCGATTTTACTCAGAGTCGTATCATCCAGAGACTTCACATCACCGAGGACTCTTTCGATGGCTTCCAGGCGATAGACTTCTGCGGTCGAATGACTCTTCATAAACGCATCGAGCAGAATGCTCTCGCTGATAGGCTCGATCGGAAGTGCTTTCAAGCGGACCAGCCAGGCAGACAGTTCATTCAAATTGCGTTCCTGCTGAGATCGAGTCAGCGGGATCATCTCTGAACGCGGCTGGAAACTGTAGGCCATGTACATTCCACGGGTATTGTTCGCAGCGTTCATGTCATGATTGCGAATCCAGACTCTCATAAACTCTTCGGCCTGCTCATGAGCCCGATGAGGCATGATTGCAGCCAGTTGTTCGATGTAGGGAAACGCGTTCGTTTCTTCAGCGGCTTTCAGGTAGAGCTTCGACATCATCGTCATGAACTCAGGCTTCATGCTGGGCATGATCATCGCCTGCCAGTCGGCATTAGGGGCCGTCGCCACGATATCCTTCAGCGCGATTGGCTGCAGAGGACCACGATTATTCTGCGGGTTCTGGCCCATATTCATGGCGTCGTCCATGAAGAAACTGTTGCCGTAGCGATCACGACGCATCTGGGGAGTCAGCTTCACATCTTTGGCAAGGTCGTATGTGACCTGGGCTTCGAGCATCCAGTTTTCTGCCAGCAGAGTGACGGCGGGCTTCCAGTGTTCCACTTGGCTATCAGGCTGTCCTTGCACTGCTTCGAGAAGTGCCTCGACTGATCGAGACTGAAGCTGCAGATTCTTCAATCGTTCTTGAATGTTGGCTGGCTCTTGAGTGATCCCTTGAGACACCTTCGTTCCCAGCTTTGAGAGAATCATCACGCCACGCGATGAATGATTCTGAAAGCTCTCCTTCAACCATGCGGAACCGATGTCCGCAGGCAGATTGGGAGCCAGTTCAATACAACGCGTGACGGCTTTGACTTCATTCTCTTCTGAGACGCCCTCCATCTTCAAGACAGCCTGGAGCGTGTTCCAGCCTTTGTCCCAACGACTTTGTCCGACGAATTCTTTCTGGTCGGCCAGGTAGTATTCCGTCAGCAGCAGCAGAGCATCATGATCTTTCTGAGCAATGGCATCTTCCAGGGGAGGCAGGAACGGCCCAGCCGATTCCGGTTTGCCAGCTAAGACGATCAGACGTGCGACTTCCTTTGAAGTCAGCCCAAACTCGGGCTGAGTCTTCAGCTTCTCGCTGAACATGGCAACGTAGGTTTCGATCGCATGTCCCTGCTCCAGAGACATCTTAAACAGCGGAGCTAAGCGAGTCGTCAGAGATTCCTCAAAGGGAACGGGACATGCCTGGATCATTCCAAACAGATCATCCGGAGAAAAGACATTCTGGATCGCGTACTTCTGCTGTGGATTGTTTGGCAGGCGGGCTTGTCCACCAGCAGGGGTTTCTAAAATCGTCAGCAACGACTGATACGCATCTTTGCGAGAGGTTTCCGGGAGTTCTCGATAGAACTTTTCGACATTCTCCCAGTGAGACAATGACACGTCGTGAACCAGTTGATCCAGTTTCTGCTGCTCTGTCAGTTCGCCCGCTGGGTCTGTTTTCTCAGCCGCATCCTGCTCGATTTTCCAGGCTTCCAGAATCGCGGATGGTCGTCGGTCGAATTTCAGTTTGGACAGTGTTTGAGTCAAAGAGTCTACGAGCTTTGTCGAAGCAGAATTCTCACCACCAGCTGCAGCCGGCGATGCTTCCGTCGATTCTGCAGGGCCGACTCGTTTCTCGGAATCCGAAGACGCGGCCTTCATCGCTTCCATATTTGGAGACAATGGTGACTGGCCATAAACTTGGAAATCGAACGCAGGCCCTAGTAGAGCGACCCCTAAACAGATACTTGCAAAACGAGTGATCACGTCAGAAGATCCTTGAAGTTATCGAGAATGTATAGGTATTAAAAATTGCTTGGTGAAAATACAGACCCAGGTAGAACACTTACGATCCGGCACGCTGAATGGTCGCACCGGCTCCTGCTCCTTCTGCGCGTCCATCGGAATCTCCCTCCCCTTTTCCTTTCCCCTTGCCCTTCCCTTTGCCTTTTCCTTTCCCCTCACCCATTCCGTCGGAGCCCTCTCCTTCGCCTTCCCCCTCTCCCTCACCTTTTCGCTGAGCCCGTTGGACCTGCGGGGGAAGTGGAAGTCCCTGCAGCTCTTCAATGCTCATGCGTTCCAGGCGAATCGAAGACTCGAGATTCTGATGAGACATGACCAGCTCGTCCTTGTTTCGCTGCCCCTGCTTCTCCTCAGACACATATCGAAACCGCTGACGGGCCGACTCGATAAAGGGCAGCCACATCTCCTTGGGCTTGCCTTCCAGACGCATAATCCATGTTCCGTAAAACTCAGTCGACGCCAGAGTCGATGCAAAGTCGCTCTTGACCTTCTGTGACAACCTGCTGTTCGTCACGACCAGCGGCGCCAGATCGACGAGATCACGATACGCCTTGGGTGTTGCACCGTGTTCAATCTGCAGCTTGGCCTTTTCGAGACGAACCTCCAGTAACTTCTCTTCCTGGTCCGCAGGAACAAGAGGCAGAATGCGATCATACATCTCAATGGCGGACTTCCGTTTTCCGGTCACCGCCAGCTGATGAGCCTGATCCAGGAGCGACGAAACACGATCCTGCTTCAGCTTCTCCTCACCAGGTCCAAAGTGATAAGCAGCTCCCGCCATCGGTAGCATCAACCAGAAGATCAGAAAGTATGGTTTCAACGGATGTGTCCTGTTTAATCATGCACCTTCTCCCTTGAGGGGAGAAGGTGCCCGAAGGGCGATGAGGGTGAGCTCTAGGCAACGTTAGATTCACAATGACATTTCGACTCCAGGCATTCCCTTCACGAAACCAGCTCCTTCTCCCGTGATACCGACTCCCTCCACTCCCGCTTCACCATACGACCAGGATTCCACGTCGTCCCGTACCGATCCAACAAGACCGGCAGCATTGCCAGGACAAACGAACCAACCCCCATCATGATGAGAGCATACTCTCTGACCGAGAAGCTCTTCAGGAACGAAGCATCCGGAACTGCCATCACCGTTCTCGCCAGCTTGGAATCCAGATGCAGTTTATTGCCATTGTGATAATGACCACCAAGACGAATCGCGATCTGATTCAACGTCGACACATCCTGTCGTGACTGGTGACCATCGATAAATTTGCCCGAGGTTGCATCGCCGACACCCAGGACAAGAATCTCTCCCACGGAGGCAGGCATCTTGGGCATACCACTAGCGGGGACTGTATCGCCGTCACTGACAATGATGATCGAAGTACTGTCAGGAGCCCACTTCTTGGCCAACTCTGCAGCCTTTTCGAGACCGGAGAACAGATTCGTTTTCCCAGTCTCAAAAACAGCGAACAGCGGTAGATCGTTCAGGATATTACTGATAACTTCTGGATCCGTCGTTTCTTCAACGACGGCAAAGGCATCGGTATAGACAGCAAAAACACTCGTTTTGAAACTGGAAATCATTGTCCGTTGAAAGATCGATTCCAAGAGTTCCTTGCCGCGTGCCTTGCGGGTCTGTTTCCCCTCGGTCCCCGCATCCTTCAGATCCATACTTGGCGAAACATCCAGCAGCACGATCAGATGCTGGGACTCTTCTTCTTTGACGTTCTGTTTCCCATGAATCTGAGGATCGACCGCCATCAGCGTCACCAGTCCCCAGGTACAGCACGTCAAAGACAAGATACGCACAACCGGTGCAAGCTGGCCTAGAAGTGATGCCCTCTTGTTTGGCCCGAACGCCAGATAACCAAGACGGCTCACACGTCGGGCGTGCAGGACTTCTGTCATCAATACAAACAACGCCACCGCAATGGCGACACACATCGCTACCATGGATTGTACCTCCAGCCCAACAGGCTTACTTGAAACAACCCGGCAATGCACAACGCGACCAGACAAAACGGCGAGAAATCATCCATCATCTCGCCAACAGTCCGTTCCATCTCGACTGGCTGCATCTGATCGATTTTTTCAAAGACACTCAACAATGTTTCAGGATCCGTCGGATTAAAAACAGCTCCTCCGGTGATCATGGCAATCGTGCTGATCTCAGCGGGGACAGTCTCATTGGCGATGTGAATATCATGGACGATGATGTTGTCTTTTTTCAGCTGTTCTGCAATGGCTTCGGCTTGACCACCCATGAGGTCTCCGCTCTGCCCGTCCGAAATCAGGATGATCAGACGGTCCCCTTCTGCACGAGAGATTAATTCTTCGTGACACGCCTTCAGCGCTCGTCCGACCTCCGTGCCGCTAAACCAGTCGGGGCGGCTGGGCTTATTGGGGTGCATGAAGGGGGGAGCGCATTTGATCGCAGAGGCATCGGTCGTCAACGGCACCCAGTGAATGAAGGCATTTCCGAAGAACGTTAATCCGAAGGCATCCCCTTCGCGGAAATCAAGAAAACCATTGATCGCTTTCATCGCTTCGTCGTAGCGAGTCGCCTCGCCAAAGTTGGCCGTCATACTTCCGGAAACATCCACACAAAACTGGATGTTCGTCATCTTTCGTTTTGCCTGAGGGACTCCCATCTTCTGCGGGCCAGCCAGAATGATAATCACAGTTGACAGCAGTAACACAGGCAGTGATTCACACATCTTTAACACCGTCGGCCAGTACTTCGGAGAGATCACCTCTCCATGGTCGAATGGCATCGCGACACGACCACGCTGGCGTCTCCAAACCCACGCCATCAGTGCCACTGGTACGACGAGCAATGCCAAGACCCAAGGCGATGTAAAACTGATCATACGACTGCTACCTCCGCTCGCTCACGCAGTTCCTGGAG
>SXGT01587397.1_pt1 | contig 52657 bp, 35 predicted proteins | sample 3176221 | NCBI WGS metagenome assembly SXGT01 (sample SAMN11356862, study PRJNA531348) | freshwater metagenome | isolation source: freshwater sample F1-120 | place: China: Fuxian Lake, Yuxi | collected 2017-12-25
ACGATGCACTTCACGCTGTCGAGCGCGGCGTTCGCGGCGCTGGCGGCGGAAGAGGCTCCGCGAGCTTTGATGACGGCCGCTCCGCGCTTTTGCACGGTGTCGATGAAGGTGGTCTTCAACCACGCCTCGTCCTTGATGACCGAAGTGGCCGCTTGGCCGTTGATGCGGGCGTGATAGAAGTCTGGGAACTGCGTGGCGGAGTGGTTCCCCCAGATGTTGCAGCCTTTGACCGAGCCCACGCCCACGCCCGCCTTCTGGGCCAACTGGCTTTGAGCGCGATTCTGGTCGAGCATCGTCATCGCGTACCAACGATCGCGCGGCACTTTCGGAGCGTTCATCATCGCGATCAGACAGTTCGTGTTGCAGGGGTTGCCGACGACGAGCACTCGCACATCCTTCGCGGTGGCGTTCTGAATGGCTTGTCCGGTCTTCGTGAAGATCGGGCCGTTGATGCGGATCAAGTCCGAGCGTTCCATGCCATCCTTGCGCGGCACGCTGCCGACGCAGATCACGAAGTTGCAGTCGCGGAAGCCGTCCTCCAGGTGATCGCTGTCGGCTTTGACGACTCCGGCCAGTGTCGAGAACGCGCAGTCATCCAGTTCCATCTGAACGCCGGTCAAAGCGGGCAGAACGGGGGGCACTTCAACCAGATGCAGGATCACCGGCTGGTTCGGTCCGAAGACCTCGCCCGACGCGATGCGGAAAATCATGGCGTAACCAATCTGGCCAGCGGCACCCGTCACAGCGACACGAATCGGAGCAGTCATTTCAGGAAATCTCCTCGGCAAGTTGTGGCCGGAAATCGGCCGGTCAAAGTTTCTACGATTTCGTTGGGGGGACCGCTAATCTTCGCTAATCAAGACACCAAACAAGGGACGGAAGTTGGTTTAGGATTAGCGTCAATTAGCGTCGATTAGCGGTCCAAACTCTCTTCGCGCGAACTTCTAGCGATTGCCAGAAAGGCCAGCAACCATGTCTGCAAGCACTTCCCATCGAGGCCAGCCGCTCTTGGCGTTCTCGACCTTGGGTTGCCCCGATTGGAGTTTTGACGAGATCGTTGCGCGAGGTGTTGAGTACGGCTACGACGGCGTTGAGATTCGTCTGATCGAACGTGAGACCGACCTGCTGAAGCGACCGGAGTTTCGTGCTCCGGAGTTGGCGTCACGAAAGCGACAGCTTGCCGATGCGGGCTTCCGAGTTTGCGGCTTGTCCTCGTCAGTTCGCTTTGAAGAGACCGACCGATCTGTTCGAGCGGCACAGCTCGCGGCGGGCCAAGCGTACTGCGATCTCGCTCGCGAATTGGGAGCGAGTTTCGTGCGCGTGTTCGGCGACATGATTCGGCCCAACGAAGACGAAGCTCCGCAGTTCGACTGGATCGCCAGCGGCCTGCAATTGCTTGGCGAATACGCCCGCACGGTCGGCGTGGACATCTTGATTGAGACTCACGGCGACTTCTGTCGCAGCGACAAGATGGTCGCGCTGATGAATCGAGTCACCTGCCCGTCGGTCGGCGTGCTGTGGGACACTCACCACCCGTGGCGATTTCATGACGAGTCGATCGCCGACACTTGGGCCTCGTTGAAGAAGTTGACTCGGCACACCCACTGGAAGGACTCGGTGACTCGTCCGGCAGAACTTCAACAAGCGGTCTCCGCCGAAGTTGCCGCTCAGATCGCAGAGGCGGCGCGAGTGGCGCATGCGACGAACACGGGGCATCAGCACGCGGACTATGCACTCTTTGGCGGCGGCGAATTCCCGGCTCGCGAGTGCCTGCAACGGCTGCTGGCCGACGGCTACTCCGGTTGGTACAGCCTGGAGTGGGAGAAGATGTGGCATCCACAGATCGAAGTGCCAGAAATTGCCGTGAGGTTGTTCTCGCAGAAGTTCAAAGAGTTGTGGGACTCGCTGTAGGTTGGCCGCCCTCGGACGCCCTGCATGGATTCGTTCTTAAAGACGGCCAGCCGAGGGCGGCCATCCTACGGCTTCACCTGTCCCGTCTTCGGATCGACCGCGACATTCAGCATCTCGTCATCGACGACATAGAAAACGTAGCCGTTGAACATCTCGTCGTAGGACTGCTGGCCGTAGGGGACCGTTCGCTTCGGGTCGGGGTTGTACGGGTTGAATGGCGAGTTATCGAAATGCGCGATTGCTTCGACCTTCGTCCCTTTGGGGAGTCGCTTGGTGCCCGGTTCGATTTCGTAGCCGAGTTGCCAGCCGAAATTGTAGTTCGGGATTTGCAACAGCGTTTCGCGCGGCTGATTGGGTGCGTAGGCGAAGAAGGTCATGTCTTTGCCGCGCAGGTGCATGTGAGTGAATAAGCCGAGCAATGTTGTGTCGTGCTTGAGCGTGCGGCTGGAGCGCACCTCATAGGCTCCGTGGCCGGGAGGGATTTGAATGCGGTGCGGGTCGAGCAAGAAATGATGCAGCCGTTTCTCGACGACGCGTTTAGGGAAACGCAGGCCGACGGAGATACGGCACTTCTCTGGTTTGCCGGTTGTCGTGAAGTGGATTTGCAAACCAAGCCCCGCGAGCTTCGGAACGAAATACGCCACTCCGTTATCGAACCGCCCGAGATCGAGCGGCTGGCCTCCCGGCACATAGCCGGTGATGAACGTCTCGATGCCGGCTCCCTGAGCGGTGACGTAGGCCATGTTGCAGTGATGCACGACGGCCGGGTTGTCGGGCCGGATCTCCACCGCCTCCAGCCAAGTGTCTGCCAGGAAGATATGCGGCAACAGTAAATGCCGATACGGGACATAACCGGTCGCGGGAATCGATTCCTCCAGCAACATGGAGACAACAAGATCTGGTTCGCCGATGCGCCACTTGGAATCGTTGAACTTCGGTGACGGCGGAGCATCTTTCGGATCGCCGACTGCTCGGCCGGTGCGGACCCAACGGACCAGCGTGTCGCGCTCCTCGAGAGTCAGCGACGGATCGTTTTGAAACTTGCCGTGCTTGGGATTCGCGAACCACGGCGGCATGCGTTGATCGCTGACGACTTCGGCAATCATCTCCGCATTGGCCGCCGCGTCCTTATGATCGAGCAATGAAAACGGAGCGGCTGTGCCGGGGCGATGACAATTCACGCAGCGGCGATTCAAGATCGGTGCGACCTCTTTGTGAAACGTCGGAGCAGGCCCATTGGCCGCGAGCGGTTCGGGCGACGTTATCAAGCAGCCATCGACGGTCGTCGTCGACACCGAAACCGCCTGGCCGGCGAGCAACTCTCGCAACGCTTCTTCAAGATCACGTCGCGTCGGCTCCGGCCTCGCGCCGCCGAGCCGCAATTGATCATCGACTCGGCCGCGATACACGAGTTTCAAGTTGGTATCCAACACCGCGACTTCCGGAGTCCGTTGAACTCCCAACCGCTTCGCGCAGGAGAGATCGGTGTCCTTAACGAACGGGAACGAGGCGTCGTACTCGATCGCCTGTGCGGCCATGTCCCGAATCGTGTCATCCGCTCCGACATTGACCGCGACGATCTGCACGTCTTGTGGTCCGTACTTGTCATCGAGTTCGATCAGTTTCGGAAACGTCCGCTTGACCAACGGACATTGCGTGGTCGTGAAGACGAACACGTAGGCTCGCTTCTTCCCCAAGTCCGCCAGCGAGCGTTGGAGGCCGCGAATGTCTTTGAAACGGAGTTCGCCGATCACATCGCTAATCGTCGGCGCGCGTTCGTCCGCGATTGCTGAAGTGAGCGTGCTCATCAGCGTCAACAAGGCCAAGCAAACTCGCATGTCGGTTCCCATTTTGAGACGAGTGGAATCGTCGGCGCGACAGGATACCATTCTCGGCCGCTACGAACACCAATTTCACATGTCCGGCCGAAAGCCGAGAGCCATCAGCTTTTGGCGAACAGCTTACGGCCAGTCAGAATCAGGAGTCACCATGAAGTCCCTGTTCTTTGCATTCGCGGTCGTTTTGATTGGTAACTTGCTTCTCGCCGCGCCGCCGGTGTCGGACTCGGTCGTGTGGGAGGAAGCGATCGAATACTCGAACCCCGACGACACGCATTTGCAACTCAATTTGGCTCGGCCGAAGTCGGGCGAGGGTCCGTTTCCGACCGTGCTGTGCATTCACGGCGGCGGTTTCCGAGCGGGAAAGCGTGAGTCCTACGACGCGCTCTGCGTGAAGCTGGCCGAGCGAGGCTATGTCGCGGCGACGATGACGTATCGGCTGGCTCCGAAGCACAAGTTCCCAGCGGCGGTCCACGACACGAAGTCCGCTGTCCGTTGGCTGCGAGCGAACGCCGCGAAATACAAAATCAACCCGGACAAGCTCGGCGTGACTGGTGGTTCGGCGGGCGGACATCTCGCGCAGTTCTTGGGCGTGACGGCTGGTGTGCCGCAGTTTGAAGGGCAGGGGGGCAACGCCAATCAATCGAGCCGCGTGACGTGCGTCGTCAACGTCTATGGGCCAAGCGACTTCACGAAGTCGTATGGCAAGAGCGTGGATGCTCACGAGGTTTTGCCGCTGTGGTTCGGCGGTGACCTGAGTACTCACAAAGCTTTGCACATTCAGGGCAGCCCGCTGTATTGGGTCACGCCCAACGCCGCCCCGACACTCTGTATTCACGGCACCGAGGACAAGTATGTCGCTCACGAGCAAGCCGAGTGGCTGATCGACAAGCTCCAGGCCGCAACGGTTGAGGCCGAACTACTCACTCTCGAAGGAGCCGGCCACGGCTTCAAAGGGACCGATGCGGAGAAAGCCGAAGCTGCGCTGTTCGCGTACTTTGACAAGCACTTGAAGTAGGTCAGGCTTTCCAGCCTGACCCGAACGGCTGTGACTTTTGTAGGGTGGGACAAGCTGAGTACTCACAGCGCCGGCCCACCAATTTGTTCCCAAGCGAAAATGGTGGGCCGGCGCGACGAGTACGTCGTTGGTCCCAACCTACGAATCAAAAACTCACAGCCTCGAACGGTTGAACGTCCCCGAATCCGCTGCGGGTCAGCCTGGAAAGGCTGACCTACTTCAACGGCTTCCCTTCGATCGGCTTGCCGTTGGTTGTCAGTACTTGGATCTCGTGAGCGTTGTGCTTGCCGGTGTAGGTCCAAACCATTTTCTTATCGGGAGTGACCTCGAACACTTTGATGACGCCGCGTGAACCGTAGCTGGCGATGACCGTATTTCCGTTCGGGAGCCGCTGGCCGCCGCAGGGATCGGCGAAGGGTTTCTCGTTTGGGAAGTCTTCGTTGCCGACTCGCCAAACGACCTTGCCGGTTGCGTCCATCTCGACGGTCTTGTTGCCGTGCGTTAGGTTCACGAGCGTGTTGCCGTTGGCCAATCGGATCGCCGTGAAGGGCCAGTTCTCTGCCTTGCGTCCGCCGAGATCGTCCGCGTCGGTCGGAAATTCTTTGAGCACCTCGCCGGTCGGCGAGTACTCCTTGACCTTGAATGCCAGCAGGTGCGGTACGAGGTAATTGCCGCTCGACAACTTGCGAGCCATCCGAGTCTGCATGTGCGCGTTGTCGGTTTCGGGCTTCAGCGGGAATTCCAGCACGATCTTCCCGGCGGCATCGACTTCGAGCAGTCGCGGCTTCGGCCCCAACTCGGTGATCAGCGTACGGCCGTTGTCGAGTCGCTCGACCGTGCCGATCTCTTTCGCCTCTGCCGAACGTGCGAATCGAAACACGACCTGCTTGTTGCGAGTGAATTCTTTGACTTCATCGCTCCAGGCGATGAGCACATTGCCGTTTGGCAAAACAAAGCCATCACGAGCCGCCTTTCGACCTGAGTCCCATGCCTCGCCCCCATCTTCGTCAATGATGCCGGTGAACGTCGGTCCGGCAATGAAGAACGAATGCTTGATGGCATCCTCGCCGCGAACGGCTCGGCTGCCGGACAGGAACACGACCAACAACACGAGGCAGAGTTTATTGAGTTTCAAGATGTCCCCTTCAATTCCGGCCAATGGCCGAGAGCCGACAGCCGTTATCACACTTTGTTGTTTCGGAAAAAGGATAACGGCCATCGGCTCTCGGCCGGACGGCTGTCTGCAAATTCAAAAGTTATGAATCGCCACCGTTCGCGGTTCAGACGGCCGGACTCTATCAAACAGATTGTTGGAAGGCTTGCCACATGAAGATCGTGATTCCCGGTGGTAGCGGTCAGGTTGGGACGGTGTTGGCTCGCGCGTTTGTCGCGGATGGTCATGGAGTCGTGGTACTTGGCAGAAGGCTGTACCCGACACGTCCAGTGTCGGGGCGAACGGATGCTGGCAGCATCCGCTACGTTGAGTGGAATGGAGAAACGATGGGGCGCTGGGCGAGCGAACTCGATGGCGCGGACGTGGTCATCAATCTGGCGGGTCGCAGCGTCAATTGCCGCTACGGAGCGCGGAACCGAAGAGAGATCAAGGAGTCTCGCGTAAAGTCCACTCGAGCCGTCGGCCAAGCGATTGCCGAAGCGGCGCTTCCTCCGCGAGTCTGGTTGCAAGCGAGCACCGCCACGATCTACGCGCATCGCTACGACGCTCCGAACGACGAGGCGACCGGCATCATCGGCGGCAACGAACCGAACTCACCGGAGACTTGGCGATTCAGCATCGATGTGGCGAAGTCGTGGGAACAAGCCGCTCTCGAAGCGGTGACGCCGAAGACTCGCCTCGTGCTGCTGCGTTCTGCCATCACGATGAGTCCTGATCGTGGCGGGGCCTTCGACTATTTGCTCCGCCTGGTGCGTTGGAGCTTGGGAGGCAAGCATGGCGACGGTCAGCAGTTTGTTTCGTGGATTCACGACTGCGACTTCGTGCGAGCGATCTATTGGCTGATCGAGCATGACCTCTCTGGCCCCGTCAACTTGGCGGCACCGAACCCGCTACCAAACGTTGAGTTCATGCGCCAACTGCAAAACGCCTGGGGCATGCGCATCGGGTTGCCGGCGACCGAGTGGATGCTGGAAGTCGGCACGTTTCTGATGCGATCGGAAAGCGAACTGGTGTTGAAGAGTCGCCGAGTCATCCCCAGTCGGCTGCTGGCATCGGGATTTGAATTCAAGTTCCCGACGTGGGCGGAGGCTGCTCAAGATTTGTGTGATCGTTGGAAGGGTATCCAGCGGCCCGACCAGTCGTAGGTTTCCAGCGCGGTGAATTGTTTCTTGTAGTCGTAGTGCGACGGCTCGCGGAAAGCGTAACCCGGATAGTAGTAGCGGTAGCCGTGTTGCTGAGCGTACTCGATCTCCAGCAACATGGTGGCAATCCCCGGGCTTCGCCAAGCGTGATCGGGATGAAAGAAACCATAAACGCTGGAGACTGAGCGAGCACCGAGATCGAGATAGCTCGCGGCGATCAATTGCGAATCGTCGTAGAGCGCAACCTCCAAGTTGGCGCAAGGAATCCGGTTGGGCAACGGGCCAAGGAAAACCTCCAGCGTCTCGGGAATGTTTTCGGTGAATCGCTGCTTATGCAGATCGAACAAGTCTTCTCGCTCAGCATCGATGACTGTCGGAGTGATTTGCAGCCGTAAGTCAGCGATCTTGCGGCACACTCGACGTTGGCTCTTCGACAAAGAAAAGCGATCCAGGTTCATTCGCAATGGCATCACATGCCGCAGTTCGGCCCCCGACAACGTGTGCGAATAACGAAAGAACGCCGGGCCGAAGTGACGCCAGCCCTGCGCCCAAAGATGGTCCATATCCGCCGGCCGGGCCGAAATGAGGTACGCGGATTCATCGATGGGCGGCATCATGAGTCGCCATCAACGGTCGCGGCGAGCGGGAAAGACCTGATCGACCGGCAGCGAGATTTCGGGCAGTGCCACCACGGTCAAAGTCTCGCCGAGATTGAAGACTCGACGTTCCGAGTACGATCCATCCGGGCGCGGTCCACGACAGACTTCGACGCACTTTTGATTGACGTCGGCGATCCAATACTCACGCACTCCCGCTTCGGCATAGAGCGACAACTTGTCCGTGCGATCGGTCGACAGTGACGAATCCGCGACCTCGATCAGCAACAGGATTTCTTCTGGCTGAGGAGCGCACGCAGAGTATCCGTGATCGACTGCGGCGGTGATGACGACATCCGGCTCAGGGCGGCTGCCTAAAACAACAACCGGGTTCTGGCAGCGAACCACGATCGCATCATTCAACAATCGATGAAAAAACTTGATGAGCCGGTCCACACACGAGGCATGAGCGTCGCCGATGGGCATTTTCGTCACCAACTCTCCACGAATCAGTTCGACGCGGTCATTCTCGCCGAGAATGCCGAACTCGATCATCTGCATGTATTCTTCGAGCGAGAAGCGGTGCCGCTGCCGCTCGGTTGGCACGGCGACTTTCTCTCCCGCGATCGTTTCGTAATCGATGCTCATAGCTAAACCAGTTCCCGAATTGGCAGCACTCCGTCAATGACGTACTGCGGACGGCCGGCGAGGTCGTTGATCGTCGCGGTGTTCACGTCGATGCCCAGCGAGTGATACAGAGTCGCGAAGACTTCTTGGAACGAGACGGGGCGATCTTTAGCGTGCTCGGCGTTGCGATTGGTCGAGCCGATGACTTGGCCGGTACGGAGTCCACCGCCGGCGAGCATGGCGCAAGCGACTTCGGGCCAGTGATCTCGGCCACCATTCGGATTGATTTTCGGAGTGCGTCCGAATTCGCCCCAGACGAGGACCGTCGTTGTGTCGAGCAAATCGCGGCGTTCGAGGTCTTCGATCAACGCGGAGAGTCCGATGTCGAGCATTGGGAAGTGCTCGCGTGCGTTTGAGAAGTTTGTGCCGTGAGGCATGCCGTGCCAGTCCCAGCGGCCATAGGCGAGCGTGACGACGCGGGCTCCGGCTTCGACCAAGCGGCGAGCCAGCAGGAGATAGTCGTTGTTCAATGGGCCGGCATCGCCGTAGCCGGCAGGCTTGTCGCTGCCTCGGCCATAACGGTCGCGCAGCTTCGGGTCTTCACGTTCGAGATCAATGGCTTCGGCCAACTTGCTGGAGGTCAGAATGCCAAAGGCTTGCTCGGTGAACTTGTCCATGCCTTTGAGCATTCCACTGGCATCGACGTCCCGTCGCAGCGTGTCGAAGTTCTTCAGCAACGACTTGCGAGTCCCGAAGCGATCGGTATCGACGCCGTTGAGGACCATGTCCTTCTTGCCTTCAGCGTTCGGCAGGAACGGGGCGTGACTGGGGCCGAGGAATCCCGGTTGACCAGGATCGGCCCAAGTCGAGGTAATCATCTTCGGTGCGAGGCCGACAAACGGCGGCACAGCGGGATCGACGGCACCTTGCAGCTTCGAGACGAACGATCCCATCGACGGCCAGCCGCCGGCGATTTGATTGGCGAAACGACGGCCTGTCTGACATTGAAACGCGGCGTGCCGTCCATCTGATCCAACCAGCGAGCGAATGATCGCCAGCTTGTCGGTCATTGCGGCGAGCTTCGGGAGTAACTCGCAAATCTGGATGCCGGGGACGTTGGTCGCGACTGGCAGGAATTCGCCACGAATCTCGGACGGAGCGTCCGGTTTCAAATCCACCAAGTCCTGGTGCGGAGGACCGCCGGACAAAAAAATATTGATGACTGCTTTGTGACGAGTCGGCTGTTGGCCAGTCGTGGCGGCGGCTTGTTCGGCTCGTAAGAGTTGTGGCAGCGAGAGAGTCGCGCCACCCAGGGCGAGGCTGCCGATTTGCAAGAAACTCCTGCGATCAAGCCGGTCGCAAAAGCCATTCTGCCGGTGTCCAACGATCGTCAGCATGATTCTCTCTCCGTCATGTCCAAGAGTTTCACTGGCCTTGGTTTCGGCGGCGGGCAGTCTATCACTTCAACCAACGAATGTAAGATGGCCGATCTGGGAACAGACAAGGCAGCATTGCAACCGATCGGGCGTGTTCGCCTCCCCGCAATGGGGCACCACGAGTCATGGTGGGCAGTCGAGCTAGTTGCCTTCGACGTTCTCGATCTCAGCCACCTGGGCTCGCGCCTGCCAGATTTGCTCTTCCGCATCGGGCCAGCCGAACTTGATTCCGGCTTCTCCGCGAGCCAATTGTGTCTTGGCGATATCGTAGAGGGCCTTGTGCTGCTGAGCGACTTGCGGACTCTCTTCAAAGAACTGCTTTGCTTGGATCTCGTTCCCTTCCAGCGTCGCGAGAATGCCGGCTTCTCGCAGGGCATGTGGACGGCAAGCGCGATAGCTCTTGGTGATACTTAGCGCGCCGCTCAGCGCCCGTTTCGCGTTGCGAAGAGCCCGGTTGCGATCGGAGCCCTCGGCGGCTCGCTCGGCGACTGTTCGCAGTGCGGTCACTTTCCATGTCTTGGCGGCGAACAGGCAGCAGTCGCGGAACTCGCGGCGATTGGCCTCGTTCAACATCTTCTGAAGCATCTCCGCGGCTTCTTGCGGCTTGTCTTCGCAGAGCAATAGTTCCAGTCCGCGTGTGAAGAATGTTGAAGTGATCGCCAAGGGATCGACACGATCTCGTTCCATTTCCGTCTTGATCGCCCCCGGTAGAACCAAGTGCGGAGCGGCGGGCATCCAGAACAGCAACGAGATGCACGCGGCCGAGTAGTCACCGGTTTCGATTCCAATCTCGTAGGCTTTCTTGGCTTCGCGATACGCGCCCTTGAGATCTCCGGCGTGATACATCGGCACGCTCCGGATCATGCGGGCCATGTTCGCTTCCCAAACGTCGCCGGCTCCTTCGAGCAAGCGAACCGCTTCCGCTCCGGTTCGGATCCCTTCCTGGAAAGTCCCCAGCACGATGCACGAGAACGTGTGGAAGCTGCGTGCCTTTCCCTGGCCCCACAGGTCTCCGTTGTTGAACGCGATCTCGTAGGCACGTTCGGCGTATTTGATGCCGCGTTTCGCCAGGGGTAGTCCTGTCATGGCGATCGCGTGGAAGGCATAGGTCCGACCCAGTTCCTGAGACGGCGGATACTTCTCAGCCAAGTTCATCTGGCGCAGGTGAGACCAGAGGACGAACTTCATGCCCCGCGTGAACCAATAGGTGAGCGTCAGGTTGTCATAGATGCGGGCCCGAAACAGATCCATTTGCCCCTGCGGAGACTTCGGGTCGTTTCGCCCCACGAACCGCGCGGGATACTTCGTGTGCAGGATTTGAGTGACCGCCTCTTTGACGAGCCGGGGAACTACGGTCAGGACGGAGGGAGGGCGGTTATCAATTTCCGCGATCGCCTTTTCGAGGTAGGTCAGTGAGTCCCCCATGTCTCCTTTTTTGAACGACGCGGTTCCCAATTTCCAGCTCAGCCGCGCGCTGGCCAACTTGTCTTGGGTCAAGGCTTGAGCGACCGCAAAGTGCTCGCGCGCCTCGACGTACTTGGCTCGCAGAACCAGGACATCTCCCAGTCCTTCCAGGATGCGGAACCGGATCGCCGGGGCCACGGCACTCGCTCCACGCAGTGCGATCCGATACTGCTGCTCGGCTACTTCGAGAGCGTTCTGCTGCCGCGCTTGCTCGGCGGCGATCACGGCCAACGGGAGCGCCCGGGCGTTGTCACCGGCGGCGGCGAGGTAGTGCGTCAGATCAAAGACACGCCGCCATTGCTGACGTTCCAGACGGAAGAACTCCGTCGGTTCGGCAAAGGGTGTGGCCTTCGTCAGATGTGCGAGCACGCCTACGATGGAGATGCCACTGAGCTGCAAAATCGTTTCCGCGAGGCTCAGGTTGTAGCCCTGCTTCGTCTCATCTTCCAAATGCTTCACGACCGATTCGCGGATGCGATCGTGATAGCTTTCGACGATGGTCGATTCATCCTCGGCTTCGGTGGCGCGAATGAAGTTGCGAGTCCGCAATTGCACGAGCAGGTTCTGCCCTTTGGCTCCGACCGCCAATGCTCGGTAAGCTTCGGCCGAGACGATCGGGCGACCCGCGACGGCGATGAGTTCCAACAGCCGGCGCGTCTCCGCGGGCAAGCGATTCACGCGAGTCCAAATGACTTCATCGAGCTCCAAAGCCTGGTCGGCCGCTTCCGGAGCCTCTTGAACGTGCTGCACCAATTCCCACACAAAGAATGGCCAGCCGCCTGATTCCTGCGCGATCTTGGCCGCGAATTTGATGGAATCCAGGTCGTCCCGTTTGAGCAGCAACAGCGCCAGGTGAGTCGCGTCGTGTTCCTCCAACGCTTCAACGGCAAGTTCCTGTCGATGCGGATGCGCCTGGCCGGTGGTGTAGGCCGTATCCAACGCCTTCAGACACAGGCTGGTTCCAACGTACTCGCTGCGGTAGGAGCCCAGCAACAAGACTCGCGGGGATTCCGGTGGCCGCATCAGATCGCCCAGCAACTCCGCACTGTCTTCGTCGCCCCACTGCAAGTCGTCGATGTAAAGCACAACTGGCTGCCGTGCGCCGAGCCACTTCAAGAGATCGCGCAGAGCATTCATGGCTCGCTGGCGGAGTTCCTGCTGATCCACATTGTCGATCGAGGGCTTGCCAGCATCGGTGGCACCGGGCAGTTGGCCCAGGACGGGAAACAGTCGCACCAGCGGCAGACTATCTTCCGGCACGGCCTCACGGAGAACCTCGACCGGGAGCCTTTCGAGGTGGCTGGCCAGCGAATCAATCAAGCTGTCGAGTGCTTTGAACGGGACCGATTCTTGTTCGTAGCAGCGGCCCGTCAGAACGACTGCCTGTTTCTGAGTTTTGATCTCGTCCAGAAACGTATGGATCAAAACGCTCTTGCCCATGCCGGACTTGCCGTGCACAAACATGCTGCGAGTGGAGCCCCCTTTGACTTGGGCAAATGCGTCGTGCAGCGCCGCGAGATGCCGTCCTCGACCAACCAGTTCGACGACTTGCCCGGTGCGCTTTACGGATGGGCTACGCAACGTCTCAATCGCGTCCTCCGCACCGATGAGACGCAGGATGTCGAACACGGTCGGACGCTTTGCGGCGTCTCGTTGCAGTAACGCGACGCACAGGTCGTTGAGTTCTTGAGGGGCCGTGGGCTCCAGGTCTCGCGGCTCTTTGGGGGTCTCCTTCTGCTTTTTGAAAATGACTTGCAGGGCTTTGCCCTCGATTGGCATTCGTCCGGTGAGCAGCTCATACAGCATGACTCCGACCGCGTACCAATCGCTGGGGGGCGTCACCGGCCGGCCGGCGGCTTGTTCCGGAGCCATGTAATCGGGAGTCCCTTGAATCCCCTGCGGACGCCCATCCCCTTCGATCTGCGCTGCCAACCCGAAGTCCACCAGGACGACTCGACCTTCCCTGGTGACCAGGACGTTGGAGGGCTTGATGTCGCGATGCAACAAGCCCGCTTCGTGCAGCGTGTGCAAACCCAACGCGAGCTGTTTCAAGCCGTCCTTCAAACGCTGCAAGATCGCTGGTGAAAGCCGTGGCTCGCTATTCGAGGCATCGGCAATCAGCTTCCGTTCCTTGCCCCGATTGAGCTTCTCGAATTCCGACCAGACGTATTCGAGGAAGTCCACCGCATCGAGGATCTCCATCGTGAAGCACCACGTCTTGCCATCGGAGAGCAAGTCGTAGGGTCCCGCGAGATTCGGGTGCGAGACATCCGCCAGCGAACGAAACTCCTGCTTGAATCGCTGCAAGCCGACCGGGCTGATCCGCTGCAATGTCTTGAGTGCGACCTCTCGATCCAACCTCTCGTCGTAAACTCGATAGACAATACCCATGCCGCCGCGGCCCAGTTCACTGACCACCCGGTATCCGGGCAGGTTCGGCGGTTCGGTGACTTCGACTTCCGTCTGCATCGCGGAAGTCGTTCGAATCCCCGAGAACGACTTTTGAAGGGTCCCGGTCACGCCTCCCGAACTGATCGTCGGAGCCGAACGCGGAACGACGTCCGTCGGTGGAGACGGCTTGTCCTCTGTGCCGGAAGTTGGAGGAGATGGCTGCGCGTCGCGAGTTGCTGGCGACGCATCAAGGCTCTGCTCAGCTTCGGCCGCTTCAAGTTCGGCCGCTTCCACGATGAGCGTTCGATTCCCGACGTTCGCCATGGTCGATAACGGCGACGCTTCCGCAGGAGCCGGCAGGTCCACCGCGGGAGCAAACACCTTCGGCTCCTCGACCGGCGGCGGTATGTTCATTGTCGGAGCGAACACGCGTGGCTCTTCGACCGGCGGTGGCAGGTCCATTGTCGGAGCGAAAACACGTGGCTCTTCGACCGACGCGGGCATCTCCATCGTGGGAGCGAATGGCTTCGGCGTCTCTGTGATGATTGTCTGCCCCGAAAGATGGGCCAGGGCTGAGCTGTGAGGTGCTTCGGCGGGTGCCGGTTCGCGGGAGGCGAAGGTCCGGTCGAGCGGCCCAGGAGCCGGCGTGTGCAATTCGGCCTTCGGAGTTGTGACTGATCCACACAACGGGCAGACCACCCGTTGATCGCTCGGAGTCGCAACGTCGAATCGGTGGCCGTGATGGCACAGCAACTGCGGCATCAATCCTTCTCCACGCTGGAGGCGACGTCGCTGAACCCCTCCTGCACAGGGAATTGCAGGCAGGGCAGGCGACGGTGGAAAACAGAGATCACAAGTCGTTCCACGAAAGGCACTCCAAGACTTAGTGCGTACACTGCGCTCAAATCTGGCCAAAGAATCAACAAAACACGGAAAGCCGAGTCACCCGCTCGGTAATTCTGCCAATCCCTGAGGTTGTGCGGAGCAGTACGACAATACGCTCGGTCACGGTTCCATCGGTCAAGTCCGCTGTCCCAAACCATGCTGGATCAATGAGCCAATTGAGCCCGTTCACACGCTGGAATTTTACGTTTGTAGCAATTCTTCAGGTATTGCATCAAACAACACGATTGTTCTTTGCGCCTGGGGCAAGGCTCATACCGATTATCCCGCCCGACCGGTCGATGAAAAAGCGGCACCATCGTTGGACCGAGAGTATTCCCATCGACCCTCAGGATCCTTTCCTCTTCTCTAAGAGAAATAACCATGCTCGAAAAAGTTTTTACTCGCCTCTTTGTCTGCACGGTGCTGATCCTGGCCGCCCTCGCGCCATCGAGTCAGCTCCAAGCGCAGGGCATCGCCCTGACCGGAGTTGGTCCCGTCAATCGGTCCTTTGGTGGTGCCGGCACGGCCGCTCCCTTGGACGCCATCGGATCGTTGCACTGGAATCCAGGCTCGATCAGTGCGCTGCAATGCAATGAAATTGAATTCGGAACCGAGTTGTTGTCAGCCAGTATCACGCTGTCATCCAACCTTGGTGGTCTCAACGCAGGTTCAACAAACAGTGATCCGGGCTGGGCCGCGGTTCCCAGCATTGGCTGGGTGCATCACCTGGATGGCACTCCCATGACCATTGGCCTGGGCATCTACGGTGTCGCCGGATTCAAGAACAACATGCCCTTTGATGCGGCGAATCCCGTGCTCTCGAATGTCGGTCCGTTTGCTGGCGTCGGTCCCGCTTTTGGATCCGCCGAAATTCTGCAAATTGCTCCAACGCTGTCGTATCAACTGACCGATCGCCTTTCGATCGGTTTAGCACCGACGATCACCACCGAAACCGTGATTCTGGATCCGCTCGGTCCACCCGTTACTGGTGCTACCACGGCCGCTCAGGGAAACCGCATGCACTGGGGCGGAGGTTTCCAAGTGGGGGCCTACTACCAAAGCGAATATGGCATCAACGCCGGGGCGACGTTTAAGAGCAAGCAGTGGATCGAGACGCTCGACTTCCAGACGGCGGGGGGCCGAGTCACCTTTAATCTCGATTATCCCACGATTGTTTCGCTCGGTCTGTCTTACACCGGGATGCCGAACTGGACCTTCGCCATCGACGGTCGTTACTTCGACTATGAACACACCGATGGTTACCGGGAACTAGGCTGGCGCAGCGTCTTTGCTGGAGCAGTCGGCGTTCAATATCAGGTCACCGAAAATCTGGCCGCACGAATGGGCTATAACTTCAACCAAAACCCGATCGAATCCGGAGCGGTCGCAACCAATCTGATTTCCCCGTTGATCCAGGACCAAAACTACACGTTCGGTGGCACGTACAAGTTTACGCAACAAGTCAGTCTTCATGCGGCGTATGTGTACCTGGTCAACAACAAGGTCACGGGACCATTGGGACCGGGTGTCATTTCCAATGAGATTTCCGCGCATTCGCTGATCGCCGGTGTCAGCGTGAAGTACTAACGCGCAATCAACCGCCCCATCGGAGCTTGTCTCCGTGGCATGCGGGGATTTGCACGACTCGACACGGCAACAACTTAAAACTTCCGAAGTCTTCGAGACTTCGGAAGTTTTTGTTTTGGTGCTATGCCGCTTGGAGGCACGGTGCGGCTGGGACGCTGTGCTGCTGGACAAAATTGTCCACGGCCGCCTGGTCCGCTCCATGATGGGAAGTTTGCGAACTTATGGCTGACTCTAAGACCTGCCTGGTCCATTGCGATTCATCAGCCGGGCCAACGCGATTTCGCCTTGAAACTCCGCGAAATCGAAATGAAGTATTTTGTTGGCGAACTCCGGGATAGGGTAGGCGAAATCGCGATTAGTGCCGGACCTTCGTTTCTTAACAGCGCTCTTCCATGCCCCCAGCGCCTACTGATCCCCACGAGCTTGTTAGCGATTGCCGATCGCTTGTGGAATTGCTGCGCCGCCGCGCGGAACGTTTGCCGGATCAACTCGCGTATCAATTCCTGATCGACGGGCAGCGCGCAGGACCGAGTTTGACCTATGGCGAGTTGCATCGCGCAGGGCAAGCCGTCGCGGTGCGTCTGAGCGAATCCGCCGAGCGTGGTTCACGAGCGTTGTTGCTCTATCCTCAGGGCATCGAGTTTCTGATCGCCTTCTTTGGCTGCCTGCAAGCCGGTGTGATCCCCGTGCCACTGCCGCCGCCGGATGCGGCGCGGATGATGCGAACGTTACCCCGTTTGAAGTCGGTCATCGCTGACTCACAGGCCGCACTGGTCCTGACAACCGGCGAGCTGCACGCGACGTTGCATCAGCACTTTGATGCCGAACTGGCGAGCCTGCTCTGGTTGGCAACCGATCGCCTCGTCGTGGGTCAGGTTTCCAACCTGCCAGTCCCAAACGGGCTGGTTGAAAAACTGCCCCACGTGGAACCAACACCTGACGACGTCGCCTTCCTGCAATACACGTCCGGATCAACCTCGACCCCCAAAGGAGTCATGGTCAGCCACGGCAACGTGCTTAATCAATGCCGGTTACTGGCAACGGCCGCGAGCTATTCCGCTAGCAGCGTCGTCGCCGGTTGGATGCCGTATCACCATGACTACGGCTTGATCGAAGGATTGCTTCTGCCGTTGTTCGTCGGCGTGCCGTGTTATTTCATGTCCCCGTTGTCGTTCATCAAGCGGCCGATTCGCTGGCTGGAAGCGATCTCGCGGTATCGTGTCACGCACAGTCAGGCTCCGAATTTCGCCTACGACTTGTGCGTGCAGAAGATCACGCCAGTCCAACGGAAGACACTCGATCTTTCCTGCTGGCAAGTCGCTGCCAACGCCGCCGAGCCAATTCGTTCTGAGACTCAGCAGGCTTTCTACGACGCCTTCAAAGACTGCGGCCTGCGCGAGTCAGCGCTCGCGCCTGCCTACGGTCTGGCGGAAGCGACGTTGATGGTCTCACACACACGATTGGAAATCGCAAATCTCAACTCGCAAATCTCAAATCCTGTCTCCTGCGGCCGAGTGCTCGACGAGATGCAGGTAGAGATCGTGAAGGCGGAGACGTTGCAGCGATGCGTCGCAGGCGAAGTCGGAGAAGTTTGGGTCGCCGGTCCCTGCGTGGCCAAGGGGTATTGGAATCGACCGGAGGAAACCAAGCAGACCTTTCAGGTACGCCTGGCAGATTCCAACGACGGGCCGTTTTTGCGAACTGGAGACTTGGGTTGCCTGCGAGACGGCGAGCTATTCATCGCAGGCCGGCTCAAGGATCTGATCATCATTCGCGGAGACAATCACTATCCACAGGACATCGAGCTGACGGTCGAACGCAGCCATCCGGCACTGCGATCCGGCCACGGAGCGGCGTTTTCCGTCGACGTGGACGGTGCCGAAGAATTGGTCGTTGTTCAAGAGGTACAAGGTAAGCAGCTGCGCGAAGCGAATGTTGAGGAAGTGCTCAGCGCGATCCGCGCCGCCGTCTTCAACGAGCATGACCTGCGATTGCATGAAGTGGTGCTGCTCAAGCCGGGAGGTGCGCTCAAGACAACCAGCGGCAAGATTCAGCGTCGTGCAATGAAGGCAGCCTTCTTGAACGGCGAACTCGATGAGCTTGGCCGCCAGACTCCCGCCCCCATTCCGGTGAGTCGCTCGCAGTCCACAATCCGGTCCAGGCTTGCGGCCTCGTTCGGCAACGATGAGGTTGATGCGTCACGCTCGTTTGCGGATCTCGGTCTCGACTCGGTGAAAGCGGTCGAACTGGCGCTCGACTTGGAAACCTGGCTCGGCCGCCCTGTTCCCGCAACGGTGTTTTGGACGTATCCGAACATCAAAGCGTTGACCGAGCATCTGATCGACGTCCAGGCGAGCGGGGCGGCGTCAGCCCCCCGGTCTTCTTTGACATCGCGAAGTCACCGGGAGGCTGACGCCGCCCTGCTCGCCAATGAATCGCGGGATCAGAGCGCCGTGCCACACTCGGACGACATCGCCATCATCGGCATGGGCTGTCGATTCCCCGGTGCCAATTCACCTGAGGCGTTCTGGCAATTGCTCGAACAAGGCGGCAACGCGATCGGTGAGATTCCCCGTGAGCGTTGGAACGTCGAGGACTACTTCGACCGCAACGCCGACGCGCCCGGCAAGATGTATGTGCGGCATGGAGGCTTCATCGAATCGGTCGATGAATTCGACGCCGGTTTCTTTGGGATCACTCCGCGAGAAGCCGAAGAACTCGATCCGCAACAGCGGCTATTGTTGGAGGTCGTCTGGGAGTCGCTCGAACAGGCCGGAGTCGCGCCGACCAGTTTGCGAGGCAGCGAAGCTGGCGTCTTCATTGGCATGAGTTCCGACGATCACGCGACTTGGTCACACAACGGCAATGGGTTGGCCGAGCTAAATGCTTACCGAACACTCGGAACCGCGCGGAGCATTGCGGCCGGGCGGATCGCCTATGTGCTCGGTCTGCATGGGCCGGTTCTACAGATCGACACGGCTTGCTCGTCGTCGCTGGTGGCGGTCTATCAGGCGTGTCAGTCGCTGCAATCGGGCGAGTGCCATTTGGCGATGGCGGGTGGCGTGAATTTGATGTTGTCCCCCGCGACAACGATCGCGCTGTGCCGGTTACACGCACTCGCTCCCGACGGCCGCTGCAAGACGTTCGACGCGGCCGCCGATGGATACGTCCGCGGCGAGGGCTGCGGCATCGTTGTGCTCAAGCGAATGGCCGATGCTCGGCGCGACGGTGATCCGATCCTGGCGTGCATTCGCGGGGCGGCGATCAATCATGACGGCGCGAGCAACGGACTGACCGCTCCGAACGGACAAGCTCAGGAGTGGCTGATCCGCAAAGCGTTGCACAAAGCAAAGCTCGATGGCCGAGCGATCGACTACGTGGAAGCGCACGGAACCGGCACAGAGTTGGGTGATCCGATCGAATTGACGGCGCTGCATCGCGCCTACGGTGACGGGCGAACGGCGGGGAACCGGCTGTATGTCGGCTCGGTGAAAACCAACATCGGTCACTTGGAAGCGGCGGCTGGGATTGCCGGGTTGATTAAAGTGGTGCTGATGTTGCGGCATGGCCACATCGCGCGGAGTTTGAATTTCGACAAGCCGAATTCGCACTTCGCTTGGAACAATCTACCGTTAGCCGTGCCGACGACGACGATGCCGTGGCCGGATTCCAGTAGGACGGGCACTCTTGCCCGTCCTGATCCGGGCGACGGGCAAGAGTGCCCGTCCTACGGTTCACAGCCGAGGCTCGCGGCCGTGAGCGCCTTTGGCTTCAGTGGCACGAACGCGCATTTGATCGTGCAAGCAGCCGATGTGTTGCAGTGTGGCACGACGCTCCGCGTCGTGAATCACGACGCGGAGCGTCGTGCCACACTGCTCTTCACGCTCTCCGCCGCATCCGACGAATCTCTGAAAACGCTCGCCAAAAAATACGACGACTTCATCGCCGCTCACCCGGAACTGTCGCTCGCAGATCTCTGTTTTTCCGCAGCGACGACGCGCGGTCATTTCAAACGGCGAATTGCGGTCGTTGCCGCGTCGTGTGATGAACTGCGAACGAAGCTGCGAGCGTTCCACACCGGCAGCGATCCGACAGAGGTCATCGGCGGAATCAGCACCAGGCATGAAACCGCTGACCGATCGAATCTGGCATTCCTCTTCACCGGCCAAGGTTCACAGTACGCCGGCATGGGGCGTGAGCTGTACTCCACTCAGCCGGTTTTTCGTGCGGCGATCGACCGCTGCGCGGAGATTCTGCGTGACCGTTTAGAGCGGCCGCTGACAGAGCTGCTGTTTGGCGAAACAACGACCGCTGCCCAGATGCTCGATCAAACGATCTACACGCAGCCCGCGCTGTTTGCGTTGCAGTTTGCACTCGTTGAATTGTGGAAGTCGTGGGGCATTGAACCATCCGCCGTGCTCGGCCACAGCGTTGGCGAATATGCGGCGGCCTGTGCGGCCGGAGTGTTCCGCTTGGAGGCCGGCCTGGAGTTGGTGATGACTCGCGGCCAGTTGATTCAAGCGTTGCCGCAGACCGGCGAGATGGCGGTCGTGATGGCGACCGAATCACAAGTAGCCGCAGCGATTCAGCCGTTCGAGGGAAAGATCTCGATCGCCGCCATCAACGGTCCGGACACGATCGTGATCTCTGGCGAGCGAGAAGCTGTCCGGCAGGTGACGGCGAAACTACGCGCGAATGGCGTCGATGCCGAGCCGCTCAACACATCGAACGCGGGGCACTCGGCCTTGATGGACCCGATCCTGCCGGCATTCCGCGAGGCTGCCGCACGACTGGACTTTGCGCCGCCCAAGGTGACAATCATCTCGAACGTCACCGGGCGACTCGCGGAAGCCGAGATGAGCTGCGGCGAGTATTGGGTCCGTCACGTCCGATCGCCGGTGCAGTTCGCGGACGGCATCAACGCACTGGCCGCCACCGGCTGCCACACGTTTCTGGAGATCGGTCCCAATCCGAACTTGTTGGCGATGGGGATGGGCTGCGTGAAAGATCGTCGCAACCGGTGGCTGCCGTCGTTGTCGAAAGGACGGGGCGACAGCGACACGATGCTGCACAGTCTTGGCGAGTTGTATGTGCGCGGCGCGGAGATCGACTGGCGTGGCTTTCACGCGCCGTTCGCCCGCACTCGCGTCGAACTGCCGACGTACACGTTCCAACGACAACGATTTCCGCGAGCGGTTCAGGCGAGCGGGGCGGCGTCAGCCCCCCGGTCATTCGTCGTTGCACCAACCACCGGGGGGCTGACGCCCAATTGCACACACTTTGTGAGCGGCACGGCGCTAGCCGCCGGTAATTCATCGGAAATCGTCGATCGCAGATTACCGGTGGCTAGCGCCATACCGCTCAAGTCAGCCACCGGGGGGCTGACGCCGCCCCGCTCGCCAAGTCTTCCAGATCCGGATCAGATTGCCGCACGCGTAGAGCATTTGCGCGTTGGCCTGGAGGACGAGTCGCGTGACATGACGCGGCAACTCGACGGCGTCGCGATTCGGTTTGTGATTGCCGCGTTCAAGCAATTGGGCTTTGACTGGAAAGTCGGCTTGGAGATTTCGCCAGCAGAGATCGATGCGCGAATTCCGAAGAAGAATCGTCCCAAAGTGGCTCGTGTGATGGGGCGGTTGGTTGAGCGTGGTTGGCTGGATGTGACGCCAGCCGTTGGGCGTGTTGAGAACGTGCCCCACGGCTGGCGCGTGGCGCTTCCCGAACCAAATGGTTTGGCGAGCGACTTGCTCGACGAGATCGAACGCGGACATCGCTATCCCGAATGCGACTTGGTACGTCGCGCGGGGCAAGCACTGGCGGCGATCTGGTGTGGCGACGTTGATCCGCTGACGTTTCTGTTCCCAGATGGCTCGACCGAGAAGGCGGCGCAGTTCTACAGCGAGGCTCGAATGTTGGCCGGGTACAACCGGCTGGCTGGTGAAGTCGTGCGCGAGATGATCGCGGCGCTTCCGGCAGATCGGGCGATCCGCGTGTTGGAAGTTGGCGCGGGGACCGGTGGCCTGACGATGCACTTGCTGTCGCGGCTTCCGGCCGAGCGTTCTGAGTACGTCTTCACCGATTTGTCTCCACTGTTTCTACGCGCGGCCGAAGAGCGGTTTCGCGACTTTCCGTTTCTGAGCACTCGTTTGTTCGATGTCAGCGGATCGCTCAGCGAGCAAGATGTCGATGCGGGGTCGTTCGATCTGATCGTCGCGGCCAACGTGCTGCATGCGACGCCGCGGTTACGCGAAACGCTGTCCAACGTTCGCCAGCTTCTGCAGCCAGGGGGATGGTTGCTGCTGCTGGAAGGAGCGAACCCGCCGCTGTGGGGGGACATGGTCTTCACGTTGATCGACGGTTGGTGGAGTTTCGAGGACACCGATCTGCGGCCCGACTATCCGCTGATGCGCCGCGATCGCTGGTGTCAGGTGCTCGGGGAAACGGGATTTGAGAAGGTAGCGTGTCTGAATGACGCGACGCATCGGGATGACTCGAATCACACGTTGTATCTGGCGCAGTCTGGCGCGACGGAATCGACAAAACGTGCTGGCACAGTCGCCGTACCGCGACCGTTAGGGAGCGGCCCCGATCGCCAAACGGATCAGCCGCTCCCTAACGGTCGCGGTACGGCTTCTTTGCCAAGAATGGTTGCGACTCCCGACCACTTGCCAGTGGCGCAGCCGGAGTTGATCGAACTGGTGCGCAGTCACGCCGCGCGGGTCATGCGGATGCCGGTGGAGTCGATTGACCCGAAGCAGCCGCTGTCGGAGTTGGGGTTGGACTCGCTGATGGCGATCGAACTGCGGACTCAGCTAGGCCATCACCTCGGCATGGAGCTGTCGCTGAACCCGCTGCGGATGCGGCGGTCGGTCGAGGAGATTGTTGCCTATCTCTACTCGGACAAAGAGCCGCCGCACGGATTCCAGGAAGTTCCCGGCAGCAAGCTGCACAACTTGGAGCTCGATGTGCCGCGCGTGCATCTCGTGCCGTTGCAGCAAGGAGGCGATCAGACGCCGCTGTTCTTTGTGCCCGCCGGTTACGGTGACCTGCTGGCGTTTCAAGATATCGCGAACGCGCTCGGCGCGGATCAGCCGGTTTACGGCTTGCAGCCGGCCAGTGCGAAGCAGGTGAAGACGATTCGTCAGATGTCGATCTATCGGCTGGTCTCGGCCTACATCGCCGAGATCAAGAAAGTGCAGCCGACGGGGCCGTATTTTCTCAGCGGCTATTCCGCCGGCGGGATCATCGTGGTGGAACTGGCTCGCGAACTGTTGCGGCAGGGGGACGAAATCGGACTGCTGGTGATCTTCGATCCCCCGTCGCACGTCCCGTTCTGGCTCGATTGGTTCTACGCGATCAACTATCGCGTCTGCCTGCACACGCACTTGATCGGACTGATTCGCAACGTGCGTTCGCGGCTGATTCGCCGGATGTTTCACACGGTGCTGGACGAAGGACTGCGCACGCACACGACCGTGACTCGCGAGCATCTCGTCGCGCCGTATCCGGGCCGCATCACGCACTTTCGCGCGCGTTTGTCGCAGAGCAGTCTGGTCAGCCTGTGTCCGGTTGGTTGGTTTTGGCGAAAGACAGCGCGCGACGGCGTCGAGGTGCATTGGATTCCCGGCACGCACTACGGCATGTTGCGCGGCCCCGGCGCGGGAGTCGTGGTCGATGAATTGGCCGACTGTCTGAAACGGGCGAAGATGGCGAAGGATTGATGGCCCGGGTTGAGACGTAGGGTGGGACCAGCGTCGCTTCGACGCGCCGGCCCACCAGAAAACACAGCGAGTGAAGATGGTGGGCCGGCGCTCGAAGCGAGCTTGTCCCACCCTACACGAGGTTTTCAACTGGCCTCTAACCAACCCGCTCCCAGATCAGCACGCCGACGAGTTCCGTGCCGGCCATTAGGAATGGGGGCGTGCGGAAGGTGAGTTTGTTTCCTTCAAATTCGTAGAAGCGCAGATTCGTGTGGCCGACCCTATTGGGAAACAGGCTGCCTTCGATGACGTAGGTTAGCTCGCGCTTGGATTCGTCGAATTGGTACTTCGCCCAGAATGAGACAAAGCCTTGATACGCGGCGCGAATCTCGTCATCCGTGCCACGCACGATGTCACCGCTGGAAAACTTCGGGCGATCGGGGCGCATCAGTTGCGCGGACAGAACACCCGTCGCATCGAATAGGATGCTTCCGGCGCAATCCGGTCCCAACGGGTACAGCACCTCGCCCGTGGACTTACGCATTTCCGAACTCAGCAGCTTCCAAGCTCCGACGAATGGATTGGTGGGCACGTGCGGTTCTTTTATAAAAGTGTTTTGGCGAGCGGGGCGGCATCAGCCCCCCCCCGGGTTGGCGGAATACACCGGGGGGCTGACGCCGCCCCGCTCGCCTGGAATTCGATTGGTACGGCCGGTGGCCGACCTAGTCATTGGTCTATTGGCCGAATTCCATTGAGGTAAGTCACGACGTCGTTGAGCGTCTTCAATTGGCGGGCGACATCGTTCGGCAGTTCGACGTTGTATTTCTCTTCCAATTCCGTGAGCAACGACATCCGGTCGTACGAGTCGATGTCTTGCAGGTCGAGCGACTGATCGGCGACCAGCGTGTCGGCTTTGCCGCGCGCGATCCCCGTCTCTTTCATGAGCTGAACGATGTCTTTGGTCGTAATCATGTGCCGGGCCTTGTTCGTTGAAGTAGGTTGTTGCCCCAGGTGAATCCGACGCCGAATCCGCTCAGCGCGATGCGATCCAGTATTCCGTCCTCGAGATGTTTTTGGAGCATCAGCGAGATCGACGACGAAACGGTGTTGCCATAATCGGCCGCTTCGAACGGAGCCTTCTCGGCCGGCACGCGCATTTTGCGGGCGACGTACTCGACCAGATACTTCGAGCCTTGGTGCAACAGGAACAGGTCGACGTCGCTCGCCGTGAGGCCGTTTCGTTGCAGCAATTCCGAAAGACTCGGCGGCGCTTCCTGAACCGCGTGCTTGAAGACTGCGCCGCCATCCATTTCCAGGCAATTGCGAAACAGCAGGCAACGATAACTCTCCGGGAGCGTGCCGAAGTTTGAGTCGATCAACTCATAACCGGGGCCGGTGCGCGTGAAGTACGTTGCGGTCGCTGCGTCGCCGAAGAGCAGGGCGGTGTCCTTGTCTTGCGGATCGACTTTGTCCGAATACGGATCGCAGGTCATCAACACGGCATGATCCAACCGGGCGGACTCCATCACGCCGGTGACGATTGTCACTCCATGCGTGAAGCCGGCGCAGCCGTGCGAGACATCGAACGTCATGCAGTGCTTCGCCAGTCCCAACCGGTTGTGAACGATCGCGGCCGCGTGCGGCACTTTGAATTCCGGGTGCTGAGTGACCACGACCAAAAGCTGGATTTGCTCAATCGGCAGGTTCGTTCTTTGTCGCAGATCGTCGAACGCACGTACGCAAAGGTCGGAGTTCGATTCGCCCGGTTCCTTGATCGACCGCTAGACGACACCGAGTTTGTGCTCCAGAAAATCGCGGGCAAAGCCCAACTGCTCTGCTTTCTCCCAATTCGATTCACGCCGCGCCGGAATGTAGATTCCGATTGACTGCATGCGAGGGCGAGACGTGTTGTTACTCATGTCGGTTGATTGTCTGAATTGTCAGGCGTTGACGGCAAAGATCGGAAAGTAACTGGCGACGTTGCCGCGCGCATACTCGTCGATCAACGCGGGAATGTCCTCCCAACTCCAGACGCGATCTTCATGCGGCGGCATCCAGTTCTGTTCGGCGGCGAATCGTACCGCGTCGAGTCCTTCGGAGTAGCGTGCGTAGTGCGTGTGGACATGAATGTGTCGCTGTTGGCATTCAATCGCTCGCGCGATCGACGTGCGCATCCCAGCTTTCCAACCACAGGTGGCGACGACTCCTTGGCGGGCGAGCGCCTTGAGCGTAATCCGATGTGCCGAACCGCCGATGTTGTCGATGAAGATCGAGACCCCTCGCCCGCCGGTGCGTTCAGCAATCGCGGCCAGCACGCCCTCTTCGAGTCGGTCCGCGTTGAAATGACTGCGGTCGATCGGTTCGATTCCGGATTGGCGGAGCAGATCGAAGCGATCTGCGTTCGAGCAAATCATGATCACCGGACAACCAAGCTTCCGAGCCAAGGCGAGTTGCGCGAAGCTGACGCCGCCTCCCCAGGCACAAACGATGGTCTCCTCTGGAGCCACGCCGAGCATTTGCGATTGCCAGCAGGCATAAGCGACTCGCCAGTTGGCCCAGGCAGAAATGTAGCGCAGCGAGAAGGCGGCCCACTGCTGCAACGTGAATGCGCTGTCGGCCGGAATCGGAATCAGTTGCCGCTGATTGAGCTTCATCGTCTTGGGCAGCACGCCCATCGTGCCGGGAGCGTCATAGGCCATGATTTTGATCGGGTATCCCTGCTCGTCCCACACCGCGTTGCCGAAGACGAGGCACAGATCTCCCTCGCGAACGAGGTCCACTTCCGCACCAATCCGTTCGACGCGGACGACGCCGGCATTGCCGATGACGACCGAGTCCTCGCCTCGCAACGCGCAGATGTCGACTGGATCGCGCTCGATCGCATGGAGCATGTTCCCTTCCAGGCAGCCGTAGATCGGCTTTGCCATGACTTCCTGCGCGGTGATGTCTTGGAAGCAGAATTCCTCTCGGATCAACGCTCCGCGTCCTGGCTGTCGCGCGGTCGAAGGCAAAACCCAAGCGTCGGTAGTGATGGTTGTCATCGTGGCGTGCTCATGATCGAATGAGTTGTCGGCGGATTGTAGTGAAACGTGTGGCAGAGGAGTCGGGTGTTCGGTTCTTCGAAATTGGCGGGACGTAGCGTGATTCGCGAACCAGCTCAATCTCGCCAATTCCGAAGAACCGAACACCCGACCCTGGTTTGAACCTGCTGGGAGTTATTCGTCAATGGAATCGACATTGAGTGCCGCTTCGCCGGAGGAGCTGGTCCGGTTGGTCGCCGAGACCTCGCTGTTTCGCGACGTGGATCGAGCGGCATTGGATGCAATCAAGGATCAATTGGAGTGGGTCGCTCTCGAGGACGGCGAGGATCTGTTTCGTGAAGGGGACATGGTCGACGCGCTCTATGTCGTCGCCGAAGGGTGGCTCGAAGTCACGAAGGAACAGGAGAACCTGGATGGCGCCCCAACCAATGATCGACTGGTTGTCTCGCGGCTGGCTCCCCCCTCGACGATTGGAGAAATGCAGATCCTCACGGGAGGGAAACGGACCGCGACAGTCACCGCGTCACTTCCCAGCGGTCTCGTCCGATTTCCGAAGCCAGCGTTTGACCAGTTAATGGCCCAGGATCGACGGATCGTCGAGGAGCTTACAAAGACGATCATGCCGCGATTGTTTCGCGACCAGATGGTGGGGGTGTTGCCGAAGCTGTTTGGGGAACTCGATAAAGCGATGGTCCGCGATCTGGAGCAAAAGATGACCTGGCTGTGTCTGCCGCGCGGACAGGTGCTTTGTCGTCAGGGGGACGTGTCGGACAGCTTCTATATCGTGATCAGTGGTCGCTTACAGGTCGTCATTCAAGATGCCCACGGAATTTCACGGCAGGTGGCGGAGGTGTCGCAGGGGGAATCGATTGGTGAAATGGGGGTCTGCACCGGTCAGCCTCGTTCGGCAACGATTATCGCGTCGCGGGATTCGGAACTGGTGCAATTCTCGAAAGAAAAATACGACGACTTCACCACTCGCTATCCGCAACTGATGCGGCACCTCATGAAGTTGTTGATCGGGCGTTTGCAGCGAGTCAGCCAGGGAACGAAATCCAACTTTCTCAGTTCGAACATTCTGTTGGCTCCGGCCAGCAATGACGCTCCGATGGACGAGTTTGCCCAGCGCTTGTTTGTGGCGCTTTGCGAAATGCACTCCAGCAGCGGGCCTGGCATGGAGCCTTGTTTGCTGCTGACCAGTCGCGAAGTAGAAGGACTAATGAGCGTGCCGGGAATCGCTCAGGCAAGAGGGGACGAGCCGAATGATCTGCGTCTGCGCTCGTGGCTCAGCCAGCAGGAGCAGCGCTACAAGGTCATTCTGTTTCAAGCCGATCCAACGGTGACGAATTGGACGAAGCGCTGCATCCGCAGTACGGATGAGATCATCTATGTCGCGGAGCCCAAACATGCCTCGCCGGGGACGGCCGTCGCGCAGGAGATTCACGATCAGGAGAAGCTCCATCAGACCCGCCGCCGCCGCGCCTTGATGCTCTTGCACGACGATGACACCGTGCGGCCCTCGAATACCAAACGCTGGCTGAAGGCCCTCCATTTGGAAACGGTTGGTTCCGATCGGCAGACGGGCGCACGACATTTTCACTTGCGCCGCAGCAGCGACAGCGACTACCAACGCATCGCGCGGTATGTGTCGAATCGAGAAGTCGGCTTGGCCTTGAGCGGCGGCGGAGCGCGCGGGTTCGCTCACGTCGGCTGCATTCATGCCATGCAAGAACTGAATATCCCGATCGACATGATCGGCGGCGTCAGCATGGGGAGCTTGGTCTCGGCCGCCTATGCGTTCGATCCCGCACGCTTCGACGACACGATTCGAGCCATCAAATCGCAGTTGAAAGGTGTGCTGTTCGATCTGACTCCGCCGGTGGTCTCGTTTGCCCGTGGGCGTCGCTTCGATCAACGCTTGCAAGGCTGGTTCGGAGACTTGGCCATTGAAGACCTGTGGGTTCCGTATTTCTGCGTCGCGAGCAATCTGACGAAAGCCAACATCGAGGTCTTTGACACCGACGCCCTGTGGTGGGCCGTGCGTGCCAGTGGCACGTTGCCGGGCCTGACCGCTCCGCAGATTCGTGACGGCTGCTTGTTGTTTGACGGCTGCCTGCTGGACAACTTGCCGATGGACGTGATGCGCGAACGGATCGGCTCTTCAAAAGTGATCGCGGTCGATGTGGTTCCGCCTCAAGACTTGAAAGTGGAAGTCACGGAACTTCAGAGTCCATCGGGCTGGTGGTTGCTGTGGAAGAAGCTCACACGAATCGGCCCCAAGGTCGAGCTGCCAAACATCGTCTCGATCATGCAGCGCGCCTCCGAATTGGGAAGCGTCTACGGCCGGCAGAAGCTGATCGAGAGCCGGCTGGCGGACATTTACCTGCAACCGCCGGTCGATGACATTTTCGTCGCCGACTTCAAAAAGGTGGATGATGCGGCCCGGATCGGCTACGAGCACAGCAAAGACCGGCTGGCCGAATGGTGGGCCAAAGGCTAATCGTCATATCTCCCTAAAGTGGGCGTGGCCCGTAATCAAATGTCTGACGAGTCGAGCATTGAAACTTGAGAATTGGAAAATGAGAGGAAGCGACATCCACAGTTTTCAATCTCCAATTTCCAATCCTCAATTTTCAATTCCCTCAAACATGCCTGCAAAAAACATGCATGTTTTGGACAAAGACTCTACGCAGTGAGTCTGTTGAATCATCAGCCCATGACATCCACGCACGACACATCAAAGAGTTCAGACGATCGAGCGGATCGTTGGCGCTTGAGCGTGGCCGTCCTGTTGGCGGTGGCAATCGCTGCCCTGGCCACGGTCTATCGCAACGAGTTGAGCCTGACGCATCTCGTGCAGTACGAGGACTCGCTGCGGAAACTCCACGACGAACAGCCGATGCTGGTCTTCGCCAGTGTGTTTGGCGTGTTTGTGGCGGTGACAGCGTTGTCGCTGCCGTTGTCTACGGCGTTGACGGTGGTTTGCGGTTGGTACTTTCCGTTTTGGCGAGCGGTGGTGCTGGTCAGCTTTGCGTCGACGGCCGGTGCCACCGTGGCGTTTTGGCTCTCGCGGTATCTGTTGCGCGACGTTGTGCGGCATCGATTCGGAGGACGGCTGACACGAATCAATCAATCGTTGGAACGGGACGGTGCGTTTTACTTGTTCTCGCTGCGTCTAGTGCCGGTGATTCCGTTCTTTGTTCTCAACCCGGCGATGGGACTGACGCCGATCCGTGCACGCACGTTTTGGTGGGTCAGTCAGCTCGGCATTTTGCCGGTGAACCTGGTCTGGGTGGCTGTCGGCGCGTCGGCTCCGAGTCTGCGCGTGCTCGATGAAGAAGGTTTGTCGGGCCTGCCAACGACCCAGATTGCAGTCGCATTCACTCTGCTGGGGTTGCTGCTGTTGGCGATCAAAAAATGGTTCAGGTCGATCGCCCGGTAAGAGCCGCGCCGAGCAGTCTGATATCTGAAACGGGGAAATTGTTGTCGACGCATCAGCACGACGCGCGAGCGAGTGGTTTTCCAGAATCACCACTCGCTCGCGCGTCGTGCTGGTTTTTGTTACGCCGTCACAACGGATACGGCGCGACAAAACCGCTTGCTCTGGATAAGCGCGCGGCGAATCGCAAATTGACTCTCCGTTCTTTACACAATCACTGGACGTAATTTCGTCGCGTCTACGCATCATTCCTCCGGCCTTGAAGCCCCGCGTTCCCCGGCAGAACGGGGCGAAGGAAAGTGTTTTCCATGCTTTTTGAGAAAATCTTCGCGAGAACCGTCGCACCGTTTGCCGGTCTGCCCGGACCAAAGCCCCTCTTTCCGATTGGCAATCTGCTGGACTTTCTTGGCAAGTCCACCCGGCCGTGGGAGGTCATGGCCAGTTACGGCGAGCGTTTTGGCAGCATGAGCGTCATGTGGATGCTCAACCAGCCGGCGATTGTGCTGAATGATGCGCGGCTGATTACCGAGGTGCTCTGCACTCGGACGAAGGATTTCTACAAGGACGAGCCGTGCGGGGCGCTCATCCCAGTGCTGACTCGGTCCAGCCCAAACATCAACAACGGTGCCGAGTGGACGCGAACCCGAACGCAGAGTCCGCTGACTCAGCCTTGGATCGGCGAATGGCGGCGAGCTCAGATGCCGGCGCTGAGAAGCGTCTTGCGACGCTGGGGCGAGCGGATGGCGTCTGTTACGGATCGTGAGGCCGTGCCGCTTCAAAACGAATTGCAGCGGATCACGTTCGACTGCTTTTCTGTCGCGACCATGGGCAGTGAACTCTCCGATGCCGCCTATGCCGACTTCATGTCGCTGGCGTCACAGGGAAGCAAACGCATGTTGACGCCTCGTCGGCCGAGTCCCGATCTCAATTCGCGTGGCCAGGAGACTCGCAAGCGATTCCTGAGAGTTTTGCGAGACCGCTATGACGCGGCAGTGGCGAGTCCGAGGCCCGCCTCGTTCGATCTGCTGTCGATGGCAATGCGTCAGAACACGCTATTGCCGCCGGATGAGTTATCGGCAGAGATGGGCAACGTGTTTTACGGCGGCTGCTTCTCCGTCCCCAGCACGATTGTCTCTACGCTGTATCTGCTGACTCAGCATCCCAACGAATCACAGAAACTGAAAGCGGCCGTTCTTCAGCTGGATGACGACTGCGATCTGGAAGCATTGAATGACTGCAAGCCGCTGGATTATGCGTTGCGAGAAGCCATGCGATTGCTACCGGCGGTGCCGATGTTCGGCCGGCGCGTGCTGCCAACCGCGGCGACGGAAGTCGGAGGATGTTTGTTGCCGCCGAATACCAGCATCTGGTTGGTGAATTGGCTGCTGCAACGATCGGGTCCGCATTGGGACCGTCCGCTGGACTTCTTGCCCGATCGTTGGGGAGGGGGCGTTGCGGAAGCGAACCCGTTGGGGAGCGAATACTTTTTCCCCGAAGGCCGCGGCCCTCGCATCTGTCTGGGAGCTGAGTACTCGATCTTTTACATGAAGCTGGTGCTGGCCACGTTGCTTCGCCGCTGGGACGTTGAGTGCGGCCAAGGGCAGCCGTATGACGCGGACCAGAAATTCTTCTTCGGCGTGCGCATGCCAATGGGCCTACGAGCGCGGCTTCGCCGCCGGGCGTAGGACGGGCACTCCTGCCCGTCGGCTTTTCGTCTATCAGACGGGCAAGAGTGCCCGTCCTACGAGTTGCTCACAGCGTCTTGAGGTACTCCAGCAACGCCGCGCGTTCGTCGTCGGTGATCTTGGTGCCGTAGAGATGTCCGGCGTTGGATTGGCCTGGCACCGACGTGTCGAACTTGGTGCTCCCTTCGGCGGGAGCCGTCTGATAGCCAACGCGAGCGGGATCGAATTGGCGATTGCCGGTTTGGAATGTCTTCGCCCGCTTCTCCGGCGGCAGCCGCAGATCGTGCAGGCTGGCGATCGAGCCGTTATGCAGGTACGGAGCCGTTGCCCAGATGCCGGCCAACGGGGCGGCGCGGTAGACGAGCAGGCTCTTCACCAGTTCATTCACCTCGGTGTCATTCTTAGGCAATGTCGGCATCTCGCGATGCCCCAGCATCGATACGAGTTCGTCCGGCGTGGGCTTGAGTTCTTGAAGACCTGACATTGTGAAGTTGGCCAGCAAGCCAAGGAACATGACGGCGGCAGGAACGTCCGATTTACCCTCGTAGGCGCTTCCCTTAAACATCGGCGCGAGAATGCCCGTGCTCGCGGTACGCTCGACAAAGTAGACGGCGTAGGTCGGATCGGTGCCGACTTCCTGGAACGGTACGAGAGTGACTTTGATGAATTGCTTTCCGTATATGTTCGGTTCGGTTTGTGGATAGGGCGGACGGTTCGAGTGACATTTGGCGCAGCTTTCCCGCTCGAAGATCTTGGCACCTTTGTCGGCCTTGGCACGGTCGATGGCTGCGAAGATGGACTCTGGCCATTTTGGAGGTTGGAGGTCCATGAGCGTGTCGTACATCTTGTCGAGTTCTTTCAAATCCGCAGTGGTTTCGAATTTGAGACCGTTCGCCACGGGTGTGACTTTCGTCCTTCCGAACACTCCGATGACTTCGCCAACGCGACGCATCGCCATGTTGTGAACCGCGCCGTTCCAAAGGACTCGATCTTCCTGTTGTGTCAGCCAGATCGCGGGATAACTGACCGGCATGTTGGGGACGCGATAGTTGTCCTTGTTGCCGGCTGAGGTGGCGTTGGTGGCATTCATCAGCGTGTTGAGCGCGTCGAAGCATCCCGGCCCTGTTGGGTTCGCAGATCGGTTCCGCGCGGCCCAGTCGGTCATCGCGATCGCGTACTGACTGAGCTGCGTTTTGAGCTCAGCCGCGGACTTCTCCGAGTATTGGTTGGCGAGCACTCGCTTGGCGAAGCGATCAAATTTCTCCGGCTGTGCCAACGTGAATCGGAGCGCGTCGGTCAGCGCCTGTTGCCAGCCGGTCAGATCGACGAGGTTTGGTCCGCCGTCGATGCGGATGCGTTTCTCTTTGCTATGAACCTGCGCGGTATGGCAAGCCGCGCAGGTCAGACCGGTTCAAATGACGCCATCCGGCGCGCGGCCGTTCGCGAAGCCGACGGGGAATCCATCGGGATTCGACTTGTTGACCGGGTTTCGCAGGAAGCCATACGACTCAAGAAAATCATCGTCGCGAAACAGCTTCTGCGAGTGTGCCTGTTCGAGTGCGAGAAACCAGCGATGCGGCAGGACTTGAGAGCCTTGCGGCCGGTAGTAGTAGTTCTGCCGGTCCGCGTCCTTCAAACCTTGGTCGAGGTAGATGACGTCGTCGCCAAAGCTGAGCGAGGGCAAGGCCAATGCGGTGCTAACGATGCTCAACAACCAACAACACAGAGACCAAGTTTTCATCGGGGTTCCTTTTCGTCGTAGCACAGGCGGCTCGCCTGTGGCTCTTCAGGGATGATTCCAGCAGGCGAGCCGCCTGCTCTACGCCAGTTGTTCCAGGAGTATCTTCGCGGCGACCAGATCCGTGGTGTCGAAGCCTTCGGTGAACCATTGATAGCACTGTTGCAACTCGCGCACAGATTTGTCGTCTCGCTGGTTGCGGTTTTTGAAACGGCAAAGGCTGGTGAGTGCTTTCAATTCCCAAGACTTCGAGTTGCGGCGACGGGCTAAGTCGATGGCCTCGCGGAAGCATTCTTCGGCGGCGGCCGCATCGGCAGCAGGTCGGCCAGCGAGGATTTCTCCGCGCAGGCGGAGTAGCTCTGCTTCCAAGTAGAGTTCATTGTGCTCGCGCGAGATGCGTAAGCCGGTCTCGGCTTCAACGAGCGCTTGATCGAAGTCTAGCAATTGCAGATGCGCTTCCGTGAGACTTACCTGGCCGTAGCACATGTGGAGTTCGGCACCGGTGGCGCGAAACGCTTGCATGCCTAATCGGCAGTTTTCGATCGATTCCTTGTAGCGGCCCTGGAGATTCCACAAGTGCGACTGCGCCACGCGGCCTGTGGCGGCCCAAAACACAAAGGACTGCTCGACGGTAATTTTCAGAGTCCGTTGCACGAGAGGCTCCATCTCGGCCGCGTCGCCGCAAAAGCCAATCACCCATGAGGCGTGATTCGTGCCGTGGACCAGCGAAAACGGATCGTTGAGTCCCTCGGCGATCCGGACCGCCTCGCGAGTGAGTTGGCGTGCCTGGTCTGGATAACCCAAGGCCCAGCGCGCATGGGCCGCACAGACGCGATGCGTGATGGCCGAGTTTTGTCCGGTATGTGGAGCCAAGGCTTTGCAGCGATCGAGATCCTCGTACGGCCGAGCCAGCTCAAAGTGCTTCCACGACTCCGCGAAGTTGCCGCGATGGACCTGGGAACAAATCGGTGCGTAATGAGCCTCCATCAGTAACCCCGGGTCGCCGGTTTGCTCGGCCAAGTCGAGCAACTGCTGGCCCAATGTGACGGACGCATCCAATTGATCGAGGATCAGGCTGCGAGCCCACATGCCCCACGAGATGAAGAACAGCGCACCCACATTGTTGAGCCGGATCGCCAGTTCGCGTGCGCGTTCCAGGACTTGCCCCGGCTCGTCATGCGCGTAACCTCGCGCCGCGAGCAACACCGTCGCCAGCGGTCCTTGCAGGCCGAGTTCGCAGCCGTCGCGCTCGGGAGATTCGGGGAGAGCCGCAACCGCCTGGAGTCCTTTGCGAAAATGTTCGATCGCACCGAGATTCGCAAATCCGGCTTGAGCCTTCTGTCCCGCCTTCAGCCAATAATCAACAGCGCGTCGTGTCGCCCCCGCCTCGGTCAAGTGGTGCGCGAGCAACTCGGGTTGCGCCTCCGCGGTCTTCGGGAATTGTTGTTCGAGCACTTCGGCGATGCGGAGATGACACGTTTGGCGTTTCTTCGTGAGCATCGAACGATACGCAGCGTCCTGCAACAGCGCGTGTTTGAAGATGTAACCTGCCGCCGTCCCTTGTCCTTTTTGAAACAGGATTTCGGCTTTGACCAGCTTGTCGAGTTCGAGTTGCAGTTGGTCTTCAGGCAACGAGCAAGCCGCGGCCAGCAGACGGAATCCGAACTCGCGACCGATCGTCGCGGCAATCTGGATGACTTTGCGATCAGCAGCCATCCGATCGAGCCGCGACAGCAGCAGATCCTGCAACGTTGCCGGGATGACATTCAGCAACGTCGCGGTATCAGTCCCTGCATCAGCGCGATCCAGGATGCCCGACTCGACGATGACGGCGGTGAAATCTTCGATGAACAGCGGGATGCCGTCAGTGCGCTCGATGACTTGTTGCAGAATCGCTTCGGGAATTTCGCGACGGTGCGTGCGCTTGCGCATCATCTCACCGACCTGTCGCTTGGTCAGGCGATTCAACGCGATCTGAGTTTGATGCGGCTTGCTCTTCCACGGCGTCTCGAACTCCGGGCGAAAAGTCAGCACGCTCAACATGCGGCCGCTTTCAAATTGCGAGACATGCTTTTCGAGCAGTTCCAAGGTTGAGGCATCGATCCAGTGCAAGTCTTCGACGATGAAGAGCGCGGGGCTGACCTCCGCCAGGTTCCTGAGCCAGGCCAACAACAATTCTTCGGTCACCTCTTTCAGCTTTTGTGGCGACAACGCCAGCGCTGGAAAACGGGCGTCGGTCGGCACGCTCAGGATTCCGCCGAGCAGCGCGACATTCTCGGGCGATTCGAGTTTCAGTTCGCGCAGATACCTTACCAAGGATTCCAGCCGCTCGGTGGCCGAGAGGTTTTCCAGGTCGAGCAACCGCGAGAAGAACTCCACGATCGGGAAATAGCTGGTCCCTTGGTGATACTGCGAACAACGCAGCTCAATAACCGCCACTCGTTCCGCGTCATCGCGCAGGACATGCTCACGCAGTTCGCGGATCAGCCGAGACTTTCCTAGTCCGGCGTCGCCGATTAACAGCACAATCTGCCCCAGCTCTTCCTGAGCCTGCTCCCAGCGATCCTTCAGCACGCTGAGTTCCGTGTCGCGGCCAACCAGCGGTGTCAGATTGCCCGGATCGACGAGCTCGACCCGATTCCGTGACGCGGCTTCCTTAACGACCTTGAACATTTCGACGGGCTGCAGGATGCCGCGCACGTTCTGAGTCCCCAGCGACTCGCAGTCGAAATACAACGCGACTCGCTGGTGCGTCGTCGCACTGATCGAAATGGTCCCCGGCATGGCAATCGTGTTCAGTCGAGTGGCGGTGTTGCGCGCATCGCCGACCAAAGAGACCCTGAAATCTTGCGAACCACCGAGTTGCTCGGCGACGGCTTCTCCCGAATGGACAACGACCCACGCCTGGCTTGCCGATGGCAAGTCGGTGTGGTTTGTTCCGCCGGCCGCGAGTTCTCGCATGACTTGCAGAGCCACACGCACCGCCCGTTGAGGCGCGTCTTCAAACGCTTGCGGAAAACCAAAGCACTCAATCACCGCCTGTCCCGAACTGACGACCGTGGTGCCACCGAGTCGCGCGATCTGTTCGCTGACGAACGACGCGAACGACAGCGACTGATTGTGCAACAACTCCGAGACTGACGACGTGTTTTCGGCGTTGCAGTTTTCCTGGATGTCATAGTCGAAGATCGCCACCGTGACCTGCCGCAATTCGGCGTCGCGGAGCGAGCGGCAGAAGGCCGATGCGTCGCTATCGGGCTCCGAACGGGTCGCGAAATCCTGGCCCGGACGTCGCTGGACCGTCTGCGACAGATCGCTGAATTTGGCGAGGATGTTCGTCAATTCTTCAGCGAACTTCGTGGCCGAAGCGTGTCGTTGCGAAGGGGATTTCGAGAGGGCCTTCAGGCAGACGGCATCAATTTCGCGTGGCAATTCGCGACGCAGTTTCGATGGCGGGTCGGGCTCGCGCGACACGATTTGCCCGTAAAGCGAAGTGATCAGGCCTTCAAACGGCCGTTGTCCCGTCACCATCTGATACAGAATCACGCCCAGGGCATACACGTCGGTCGCGGGTCCAATTTCGTCATGCCGCGCTTGGATTTGTTCGGGAGCCATGTAGGCGGGGCTCCCCATGACCGCCCCCTCCTGTGTCAGTTCCGCTTCCCCTTCTTTCCTCCAGCGAGCCAAGCCGAAGTCCATGATGATCGGTTCAAGCTCGCTGGTCAGCATGATATTGGCCGGCTAGAGATCGCGATGCACGATCCCCTTCTCATGCGCCTTCTGCACGGCCGTGGCCACCGTTCATGCCAGCGCCACCGCTTGGAAGAGTGGGAGCGAGCCCGACGCTTTCAGTCTTTGAGACAACGGCTGGCCGTCGATGTAAGACATCGTGAAGAAGTGCCACCGCTCGAACTGGCCGACGTCATAAACCTGACACAGGTTGGGGTGTTGCAAGGTCGCCATCGCGCGAGCTTCGCGATAGAGACGCTCGACGATTTCCACATCGTCGTCCTCTTCAAAGAAAGGAATCTTGAGCGCGACCTTGCGATCCAATTGCCCATCGTGTGCTAGATAAACGGCTCCCATACCGCCCCGTCCGAGTTCTCGTTCGATGCGATATCGTCCGAATTGTGCGGGTACGGACTTGGCCGCACTAAGGCGTTTCGCAGGCTTGTGACTTTTCTGCTCGTTGCCCATCAGAAGCGTCGCGCCGAGGTCCGATGTCTCGGCTTTGACAGACGGATTCGCATCCTTCGCGGTATCGATTCGGAACTGATCTTGTTGACTCATGGGCGCTGAGTCAGAAGTCGAAGGCATGTTGTGTTCCTGAGACTGTCGTGACCCGAAAGGTCACATGTCTGGTTGGCACGGAGAAATCGGCCAACTGCTGGCGACTGAAGCGAAGCGTGATAATCAGGACCGCGGCAACTTTCGCCAGCGGCGATAGCCCGTCGGGCGAGGATTCTGGCAATCCCGAAACAAATGATTTTTCAAACTCAGCGGTGAGTCGCAGCGGGGATGTTGCGCGGAGGCCAACGTCGACGAATCACTTCGTGTCTCGATGATTCCCGTCACGGTGAAGCCGTCACGTCGTTGGTCGCGGCAGTGATGACTGGTCTGCTTGTGGCGGCCGTTTGGCTCCGAGGAACGGGAGATCAAATAGTTCGCGAACCAAACTGGGAAACAGCACGACGCGCCAGCGAGTGGTCGTGATCGTGGTCGTGGTCGTCATCGGAATCACTCGCTGGCGCGTCGTGCTAACGGGACTTCGGGAAAACTTTTGCTCTCCCGTTCCTTAAAGCCCTGCGAGGAGTGCCTTGGCCGCTTTCAGGTCGGGCATGTCGAAGCCTTCGGTGAACCAGTTGTAGAGCGGTTCCAAATGCTGACGGATCTCGGCGAGCTGACCGCGCTGCTGCCAGATTCGGCAGAGTTGCAGCATGGTCCGCAGTTCGTGCATCTTCGCTCCTTGGCGAATCGCGACCGCCAGTGCATCGCGGTACGAAGACTCGGCTTGATCCAGTTCGCCGCGATCGAAGGCGAAGTCGCCACGAGTGCGGAGCAACTCGGCGTGCATGAAGTACTCGCCGCCACTTTGATCGGCGAACGCGGCGTCGAGCTGCTTGACCGCCGCGTCACGTTGGCCGGCTTGCCACAGTGCGTCCGCGAGATGACACCGGTACTTCGGAAAGAGGATGAACGAGCCGGTGGCTTCCAACTGCGTGAGAGCGGCTTGCAGCGCGTCGATCGCTTCATGAAAACGGCCGAGATGTTTGAGACCGACTCCCTTGCAGCCCGTTCCGAGCGCTACCCAGAACGCGAAGCCTTGCTCGTCGGCGATCCGTCGGCAGCGTTCGCCGTATTCGATGGCCTTATCGCCCAGACCGGCGAACTCATACGTTTGTCCGACTTTCCATTCGGTCATCTGCAGCGTGAAGATGTGCTTGAGGTCGACCGCCATTTCGAGAGCCTCTTGCAGCCGAGCGAAGGCTTGATCGGCATAACCTAACTGCCAGAGCGCCATGCCGTGATACGCGAGGTTCAACGGACCACTGTTTTGCTGCGTGATTTTCGCGAATTCGATACTGGCTTCGCGATGATGATGCCGCGTGCCGATCTCGGCATGCTTGCAGGCGGTCGGGAAGTCTCCTGCGTAAAACGACGTGCAGTTCGAAGCCCAATACGCTTCGGCCATCATCCCCGGTCCCTGAGCCGCCTCGGCCAGAGCGATGACTTCGGGACAGCGCTGGTAGCAGTCGGTAAACCGGCCGCGAATGAAGAGCCACTCCCAGTTCGCGCACAGCACCGGAAACAACGGAGCCCCCTCGCCCAGATGCCGGCAAATCTCGATGCACCGATTCTGCACCGGTTCGACTTCCGGAGCAGCATAGCCTTGCAGCGCCATCAGCACGCCGCTGATCGGCAGCTTCAAGCTCAGTTCCAACATGTCACGCTGTGGCGACGCGGGCAGCGTCATCGTCAGCGCGAGTCCGCGCTCGAATTGCTGCAGCGCGGCGACGTTGGCCGATTGCTCCTGCGACTTTTGTCCGGCCTTCAGCCAGTACTGGATCGCCCTGTCGGTGATGCCCGCCTCGGTGAAGTGTTGCGCCAGCAAGGCTGGCTGCGAGTTGGCGATATCTGGGAAGTTTGCTTCCAACACTTCGCCAATGCGTTGATGACACGCTTGCCGCTTCTTGGTGAGCATCGATCGATACGCGGCGTCTTGCAGCAGCGCATGTTTGAAGATGTAGCTCGCTTCGGTCGCTTGCCCCTTGTGAAAGAGGATCTCCGCTTTGGCCAGCTTGTCGAGTTCCTGTTGCAGACCGGCTGCGGGCAGCGTGCAGGACGCGGCCAGCAGCTCGAAGCTGAATTCGCGGCCGATGGTCGCGGCAAGCTGTAATGACTTCGCGATCGGCCGCCATGCGATCGAGACGAGCCAGCAGCAAATCGTGCAATGTCGCCGGAATGACATTCAACAGCGACGCAGCGTCGGCTCCGGCATCCGTTCGATCCAAGATTCCCGACTCGACGATGACGACGGTGAATTCTTCGATGAACAGCGGGACGCCGTCCGTCCGATCGATGACTTGTTGCAGAATCGCTTCGGGGATGTCGCGACGCTGCGTCCGCTTCCGCATCATCTCGCCGATTTGCCGCTTGGTCAGACGGCTCAGTGCGATTTGCGTTTGGTGCGGCTTGCTCTTCCACGGAGTCTCGAACTCTGGGCGGAACGTCAGCAGGCTCAGCACGCGTCCGCTCTCAAACGCCGAGACGTACTTTTCGAGCAACTCCAACGTCGAGGGATCGAGCCAGTGCAAGTCCTCGACAATGAAGAGCACCGGGCTGACAGCGACCAAGTGCTTCAGCCACTGCAACAGCAACTCTTCCGTCTGTTCTTTCAGCTTCTGTGGCGACAACGCAGGCACCGGAAAGCGGGCATCGGTCGGCACGCTGAGCATCCCGCAGAATAGCGCGACGTTCTCGGCCGATTCGAGTTTCAAGTCGCGCAGATAACGCACGACGGTTTCGAGCCGCTTGGAGGCGGAGTGGCCTTCAAAATCCAGCAGTCGCGAGAAGTACTCCACGATCGGGAAGAAGCTGGACCCCTGATGATACTGCGAGCAACGTAGCTCGATGACGGCGGCCCCTTCTGAGTCCTCGCGAATGACATGCTCGCGTAGTTCGCGAATCAGCCGCGACTTGCCCAGCCCCGCGTCGCCGATCAGCAGTACGATCTGGCCGAGTTCATCGAGTGCCTGCTCCCAACGATCTTTGAGGATCGTCAATTCCGTGTCACGACCCACCAACGGTGTCAGGTTACCGGGATCAACCAGATCGACTCGATTTCGCGAGGCCGCTTCCTTGATGACTTTAAAAAGTTCGGCCGGCTGAGACATGCCGCGAACACGCTGTGAGCCCAGCGACTCGCATTCAAAGTACAAAGCCACTCGCTGATGCGCCGCCGTACTGAGGACGATTGATCCCGGTTCGACGACTGTGTTCAGCCGCACGGCCATGTTGCGAGCATCGCCGACCAACGAGATCGCCGCTGCGATGCCATCCCCGACCACTTCGGCCACCGCCTCGCCGGAGTGAATCGTGACCCACGCCTGTTTGGCCGAAGGCAAGTTTTTGTTTCTTTGATCGGGCGCGGCGAATTCACGCATGACCTGTAAAGCCACACGCACCGCTCGCTGTGCGGCATCGTCGAAGGCTTGCGGAAATCCAAAGCAAGTGATGACTTCCTGGCCCGAACCCAGCACGGTGACGCCACCCAACTTGGCGACCTGTTCGCTGACGAACGACGCAAAGGACTGAGCTTGTTCGTGCAGCAGCTCTGAATGCGAGGTCGCCGAAGTGTACGAGAGGGAACTGTCCTCAGCCTCGTAATTGAAGATCGCGACCGTGACCAACCGCAATTCGGCATCGCGACGGGTCCGACTGAGAGAGACCGCGCTCCCTTTCTGTTCGGACTCCGAGTCGAAACTCGCTGATTCCGAATCGAGATCGACGCGAAAGCTCATGGTTGGCGACAGGTCGCCGGCTCGGCCCAGAAATCGCGCCAGCTCTTCGGCAAAGTCCGCGGCGGAGGCGTGCCGTTCCGCCGGCGCTTTCGCGATGGCCTTCAGACAAATCTCATCGATTTCGGCGGGAAGATCGCGACGCAAACTCGATGGCGGGGCGGGAGTGCGCGACACGATTTGTCCAAAGATCGAAGCAGCCGATCCTTCAAATGGCCGATGCCCCGTGACCATGACGTAAAGGATGATGCCCAACGCATACACGTCGGTCGCGGGGCCGATTTCGTGATGCCGCGCCTCGACTTGTTCCGGAGCCATGTACGCCGGGCTGCCGAAGACCGCTCCGGTTTGAGTCAGCTCGACCTCACCGGCGATCTGACGTCGGGCCAGTCCGAAGTCCATGATGATCGGCTCAAGATCACTGGTCAGCATGATGTTGGCCGGATTGAGATCGCGATGCACGATGCCCGACTCGTGAGCCTTCTGCACCGCCAGCGCGACCTTTTCAACAGAGTGACCGCTTGCAACAGGGTCAGCCCACCCGCCTCTTTCAGCTTTTTGGAGAGCGGCTGCCCGTCGATGAAAGCCATCGTCAGAAAGTGCCACTGCTCGAATCGTCCTACGTCGTAGACCGGACACAGGTTCGCTTGTTGCACCGTCGCCATTGCCCATGCCTCGCGATAGAAGCGCTGCACGGATTCGACATCATCATCGTCGCGGAAAAACGGAATCTTCAGCGCGACCTTGCGATCCAACTGCCCGTCGTGAGCGAGATACACCGCCCCCATGCCGCCCCGGCCCAGTTCCCGCTCGATTCGGTAGCGGCCGAACTGCTCAGGCACTTTGGTGGGATCACTAATGCGAGGCTGCTCCGCGGTTTCCGAGCGTTCTTGTTTGCCTCCCACCACCAGTGTCTGGCCCTCGCGAGCTGTTTCGGCTTTCGGCGCGGAACCGGAAGGGCCTACTGACGACGCAGATTTCTCAACCAGCTTCGAGATCAATTCCGAGTGTTCGGGAAATCGAGCCACGTACTCGGCGGGCGAAACGGAATCCCCCGCGTCGCGACGAACGCCGAACTCCACGAGCAACAATTCTGGCAGTAGCGCGGCTTGCAATTCGTCGGAAACAAACGGCAAGAAGTCTTCGATCCGCGGCTGCCGTCCCCCTTGCATCGACTTCAGAAACGCGTCCTTGGCGAAGTCGAGTCGCTGTCGATCAAGTGGGTTCAAAGAATCATTCCGTAGTGGCGATGTCATCGCGACTTCCATCGACGATCGTGAGTTAAGCGGCTGCACGAAAACAAGTCATGACGTGGGCGATAGTAATCACGAACTCGCTGGATTTCGCCTATGACGCCCCCTCATCACAGGAGTCGATCGGAGAAAAGGCCTTCTCCCGACAGGAAGAGCAACAGGATGGGATGAACCGGACCACTCTCATAATGACCTAGCGGAACCGAGAGTGTCCTATTTCGGTCCGTTTGTGCTTAATCGCTTCGCCTCGAATTGTCGCCCTTCATTTTCCGCCAGCTCTTCCCGAATCCAAAATCGGCTGGCGAAAAATGAAGTGTTAAAAAATGAAGTCAGAAGACATCAAACGTTAATGCTCTGAGGAACGCCGCTGGGAGTGAGCGTCTCGTACGGCCGGCGCGTCAGATTGCGTTCGTTGATCTTCTGACCGATGTCTGCCAACCGTTTTTGAAACTGTTGCAGCGGAGCCGTCACACGCTGGTCGTGAAACTGCTGCCGGTGGTACTGGCCGAGTTCCGTGTAATGCATCGTCCCTAGCAGGTATCCCAAGTCCATCTGCAGATCGGCCATGTCGAGCGTCGGCAACATCGCCAGAAAATCGGCTTCGGTCGCGCCGGTCTTCAGGGTGGGAGCCGGGCGGTATCCGGCCAGCGGCATGTTGGGCGTGTAGCTCATGCAGTCGTACTGCGGGAAGTTGACCGCCGCATGCTGCACGCTGCACGTGTAGACTACGAAGGTCACGACCTCAATCAAATCTTCGATCCGTTGGATCGCGCCGTTGTTGGGCAGCCCCTTGATCCTCCCGCCGTTGTCGGCCGCCAGTTCGCGACCCCAGGCTTGCAGCTCCGGATCTCGCTGAAGTTCCGCGTCGTTCAGATAGTACAGCCGCAAGTACGCGCTGACCCATTCGTGAATCGCGTCCCAATACAGCAGCGTATCGTCCCGATACGGGTAAATCGGAAATGCCTCGCGGTCGTCCACTCCCCGTTGAGCGAACGTCAGCGGCAGCAGATCGTTCATCACGCGAGTGCTTTGCACGCCGTTCACGCACACTTTTCGGGAGGTGTTGATCGTGCCCCCCATGAGCTTATCGACCCCTCCCTTGTCGGCGATCAGATGCTTCCAGGCGGCGCTGTTGATGGCCAGCGTCCCTTCAAAGTGCGGCCAAAGGAGCAGAGCCAAAGGATGACTATCGTGAAGCTGCCGGTAGGACGAGATGACGAACGCCTCCATCGTCAGATGCGTGCGGCCCAGATGCGTCGACGCCTCGTGGATGTTACCGTCGGCAGTCTCGACGATCGTCTTGGCAATCAGCCAGTTGTAGCCATCGTTGGGCGTGAAGATCGGATTATCCGCCGCCGGCTTCTGTTTGCATTGAATCGCGACCGGCAGCAGTTCTTTCTTGGCACCCGTGATCACGAACAACGCCAGCGGCGCGTAAAGGTACTTTTGCCCGTTCGAGTACGTGCCGAGTTCGGCCCCGTCCAACGGCGCATAATCGGCCAGATACAGCCGGCCTTCGGCGAGCGCCGCGTTCAAGGAATCCCCCGGCGCACCGATCCGAAACATCTCGTTCGTGATCTTCATCCGTTCGTCGAGAGTTTTCAGTCGCTTAAGCATCACTGGATTCGGGCCGGCAGTGCGCATGGAGGCGAAGACGCGGTCGTCCATGAAGTCTTTGGCGATCGGCGGCAGACCAAAGGCACGAAACAGATCGGCGTATTCTTGCAGCGACTTCGCGTGATTCGCTGGCGCACCGAATCTGCCATCAAAATGCAGCGCTTCGGAGATGTGATGTGTGAGCGTGAGAACCGAGGCTTCACCGATCTCTATCAGCTCGCGAATCACCTTGTGCTTGTCAGCATGGTTCTGGGCGGTACGCGTTCCCAATTCCAATTCCGCGCGATTCTCCAACGCATCGATCACTCGCTTACCAACGATTCCCATCCACTCGAAGCTGAACTGATCGGTAATTGGGAGATGCTTCAAGACCGCCAGCGGCGACACATGCGAGTAGTCGTACTTGTACGATCGCTAATCCCAGAGAATGCGAACCTTCCGCGTGAGACGTCTCAGCATGGAGGCTTGCTGAGGCAAGCAGGGGGCGGGCTGAGGCAGAAAGGCGGTCATAATTTCTCCTGATCGGTGCAAGTGCGAGTTGGGGAATCGTCGAATGAAGGCAGCACAACAACAGTCAACAGACTAACGATGAGAATTTCCAGGTTCAGGCTTTGCCGCCAACTCTTCCTGAGTTTTCTGAGAGATTCTTAGCCGGCAGTGAAACAGGGAATTCGCGTCTGGAGAGTTTTTTTTTGGCGGAAACCATCGGGAACGATTCGCAAAACTCACGGCTTCGATTTCTGAAGTCGATTTCGCGCCGCCTCCCAAACGATGGGAAGCACCGACACGACCACGATGCCGATCACGACCAGCGAGAAGCGTTCCTTCACCCACGGAATGTTTCCGAAGAGCACGCCCGCGATCGTACACGCCAGCACCCACGCGCAGCCGCCGACGATGTTGTAAAAGCCAAACTGCCGATAACTCATTCGTCCGATCCCCGCCACGAACGGCGCGAACGTGCGCACGAACGGCGCGAACCGAGCGATCACAATCGTCTTGTTTCCGTACCGCTCAAAGTACGCATGGGTCTGGTCGAGATGCTCTTTCCGAATCCACGGCAGGCGTTGTGTGGCCAAGAACCGCTCGCCGAACTTGGCTCCCAGCAGATAGTTCACCGCGTCCCCCAGCACGGCCGCGACAATCAGCGAGACCAGCACCACCACGAGCGACAGCTTGCCGGTCGCCGCCAACGCTCCGGCCGCGAACAGCAGCGAATCACCGGGCAGAAACGGCGTCACCACCAAGCCGGTTTCGCAAAAGACGATCACAAACAGAAAGACGTAGGTCCAAGGCCCTGCCCAATCCAGCATCTCGCTGAGATGCCGGTCAAAACGGAGCAGAAACTCCAGCAACTGTTTGATCAATTCCATCGGGCTTCCAAGTATCGCGGAGTGTTTCGATCGCGGCGATTGGTAGCCCACAAGCGTTCGCAAGAACAAGACCGCCTTCATTCCTCTGGCCCCATTCGTCGGCCGAAAGGATTTGGCAGGCGAATGGGGCCAGAGAAATGACTGCGGGAGGCGATCAAGTAGCACTCGGCGAAGCGGGTGGCGTGGCCGGATTCGCGGAGGACGTAGTCTCGATCATGGGCGTAACAGAGATGAAGTCGGGAACGGATGGAAGCGATTCGGAGCGAGCTTCCGAAGTCGAACTTGCCATCCAATTATCGGGCAACCGTTCGGGGGCGTCCACGTTAGCACCAGCGGGGACCGGGCGCAAGCGACGCAACATCCGCAGGCTGAGCCAGCCGAGGAAGGTCAACAAAAAGACGCCGCCGATCAACATCAGAAACGCAACTTCCCAGCCGCCGTTTTGCGCGGCGTTCGCGTTGCGAACAGGCGGCCTAGCTCGGCCGACCAGGAGCGGTGCGTTCTTCTTCTTATCCTCGAAGGAGCGATAGCTCATCCATTTCACAAAGTAGCCAACGAAGATGATATCCCCCTCCACATCGGTGCCGATCGGCACTCCGGGGGGCTTTTCCGGCAAGACGACGATGATGGGAAACGACAGCGAGTTGTCGGTGAAGCCATACGCTTCATAAACCTTTTTGAGCCCCAGCGGATTCTCTTTCGTGTCGTAGGCGATCACTCGGCGAACATGCAGCTTCAGACGCATGGGCTGGCCGCGGTACAGGTCCGGCTCTTCCCACAGGCGTGAGTACGGGATGTCGCGGAGTGCTCCCTTTTCCAACTCCGCGAACGGGCGAGTACGACTCCAACCGAGTAGTCGCCAGTAGGCGGGCATCTCATGCGGCAGCAACGGTTGGCGATCCTGGATCGACTTCAAGTTGGACCGCAGCTTGGCGAGTTCATCCGGATCGGTTTCATTGGGTCCGGGGACGATTTCTTCCTGAGCATTTGCGGTCGTCCCCGGCGACTTTGCTTTCTCGACCGGCCGCGATTGATCGTCGTCTGCATCAGCACGGCTTTCGTTCGTCATCCAGCGCCAGAACTGCGGTTCCTTCACGCGCTGATAAAGCATGGCGAGCACCGCCATCGCCATCAGCATCGACAGAATTCGGGACGAAGAGAAGGTATGACCGAACGGGCGGGCCAGGCGACGTCGCATGAGTGATCTCCTCTAACGCGGCCGCATTTCCACGAAGCTCACTTTGCCCAGCGATGTGCCGTCGGGCAACTTCTGTTGAGCGCAGACATCGACCAGCTTCAAGAGTTCTTCGTAGCGCAGGTCGCGATCCACTTCGATTTGGATGCGGTCGTAAATCGCATTGCCGCGTGCGAACAGCGGCTGGAGCCGGCGGTCGATGCCCGCCAGAGTTCCCGGAGTCAGCCGGCCGGACGAGAGGATCGCGCTCTCTAAGCGGACTTGGGCCACTTCGCCGGTTTCCGTCGCGGTGACAAACAGATGCAGCGCGTGCAGCGGAGCGATTCCGCCCCCTTCCTTGCCGGCGATCACCTCGGTAGCGACGTTCGTCAGCGGCACCGGAGGAGGCATGTTCAATGACAGGTGTCCTTCGACGGGAGCCGGTCGGAACGTCAGGATGAAAAACGAAAGAAGCTGAAACGCCATGTCGAGCATGGCGGTGACATTCAGTTTGACCGCACTTTTGTTCTTGCGGCGGTGACGACGGCGGCTCATGTTATTCCTTGCCAGTCATCGCGCTCAACGAGAACTGTTGATAGCCGTTCTCTTGGCAGAGCTGGATGATGCGGTTGACCAAATGAAACTTCGTCGCTTTGTCGGAACGCATGACGACAGGCACCGGTAACTCACCCGTGGTGGGTTGTCCCGCGGCTTTTAACTGGGCCTTCAGTTCGGCCGCTTCGCGGGCGATGTGTTTCTCCGGATCGACCACGGCTCCGTAGACCTTGATGTGGCCATCCTGGTCGATGTTCAAGACCAGTGGTTCGAACTCCCCCTTCCATTCCAACGGCCGAGCGGAACCGAGCACCGGCAGTTGCAGTGTTTGATCCAAAGCCGCTCCCTTGAAGTTGATCACCAGCATGAAAAAGGTGACCAACTGAAACACCATGTCGAGCATGGGAGTCAGGTCGGGTTCCGCCCCTTCGGATGAACCGTGTGACATTGAAGTTCTCTCTGCGATTCCGTCTTTGCCCCGCACCAAGGAAGCTGACGCGTTGGGTTAGGATTACGCCTGCGGTGGAGTCGCTGAGCGAGTCTGAGCCATGGCGTGCATCTTGCGAATCAGTTCGTCCGACATGTTCTGCACATCCACCGTCAGCGTGGCGACGCGATCTTTGAACAACGCGAACAGAAAAATGGCCGGGACCGAGATAAACACTCCCTCGAATGTCAGCACGAGAGCTTCCGAAATGTTGCCGGCCACCTGGCTCGCCTTCAATTGCGTGCCTGAGAGTGCGATCGCGCTAAAGGCTCCGATCATCCCTTTGAGCGTCCCCAGCAAGCCGATCATCGGGCCCAGCGAGCCAATGACCGCCAGCAAGCTGATCCGTTTCTCCATGTGAACCGTGATCGCTTCGCCGGTCCGATCCATCGCCTCACGAGCTTCACCCAGTCCCGACGACATCGCCGTCATCCCCGCGACCATCAGTTGTCCTAACGCCGAATCGCTCTTCTTCGACGCCTGATAAACGCCGTTGAAATCTCGCTTCGCCACCAGTCCTTCAATCTGTTCGACCAAGTCGGGGGGTGAAACAATCTCTGGCTTGAACTCCAGAAACAGCGTCACGACGCGATGCACGAAGAAAATCGAAATGACAAGGATGATCGCTCCGATGAGTCCGGAGGTCTCGATGAGCCACATCAGCATCGACTGGCTTTCGGCCTCCCCTTCTGGCTTGGCGGCGTCACCTTCCGCTGCCCCTTCATCGGCTTTCGCGGCCGGTGGGTCCGCTCCCTCCATCGCGGGTTCTTCTTCCTGTGAGAACACTGTACCCGCCGCTGAAAAAACTCCGATCAGCAGCAGCCATTTGGCCCACCAGGCCACTCGCCCGAACCCATTCGACAGCATGAGCAAACTCCGTGTTGAGGAATCTCGCGAAAAGTGGCGGGTATCGTGACGACGGGGCTCTCGATTTTCAAACGGGCGAGTGACCCGCGTTTTGGCGAAGCGTGGCTACAATCGGGCCATGCGTTTTGGAACTTCCGACCGCCCGCCGCTCGCGCCGAATTGGAGATTGATTCTCTGGGGGACGATGCTCGCACCTTCGCTGCTGATCCTCTCGTGGTCGTTGAAGCAGCCTCGGCAACCGAAGCGAGATCCGGTGCTGGCCGGCCGGACTCCCGACGAAGCGCGGCGGCTCAAGCATTTGCTGAACGAACCGCACGAAACTGATTCCACACCGCTGCGAGACGACACCGTCCGTGTCGTTGGCGAGTCGAGTTCGTCAGCGACTCCGATCGACAAGTCGCTGCTGGCGTCCATCACCGACAACACGTTTGGCGTCACGGCGGCGGAGAAAGTTGCCTACGACACATTCTTGGCAAAAGTCCGCGACGTGCCGCTCACCGAACTCGAACGAATCGCGCAGTCCGACGTGCCGTTCGCAGTGCTGATGCTCGAAGCCAATCGCTATCGCGGCGAGGTGCTGACTGTCGTCGGAGAGATTCGCCGGTGCCAACCGATTCCCGCAGCGTCTGAGGAACCGCCGACGTCGGAAGCATGGCTCTTCACAGCCGATTCCGGACTCAATCCGTATCGCGTGGTGCTCACCGACTTGCCGGCTGGCGTTCCCCACGGAGACGACCTGAAACTGCCACTCCGCGTTCGTGTCACGGGATACTTCTTCAAACGGTACAGCTACGCGACGGCGAATGACTTTCACACCGCCCCGTTGCTGTTGGCGAAAACATTGACCGTGTTGTCTCAACCCAAGTCACCCGCACCTCGACCTGCCGGGTACAGCGGTTCGCTGACGTACTTGGCGATCGGGATTCTGGTGACGCTTCTTGTCGTCGGCGCGACGGTGGAATTGATCGTCCGCAAACGTTTGCGCCGTCGCGACGTCGTCTCTTCAGAGGCAACCGAAACGCCTGACTTCACCTGGCTGGATCATTCGTAAGACATTCAGGCGAGCGGGGCGGCGTCAGCCCTCTGGTTCTGCGGTAGAGGCACCGGGGGGCTGACGCCGTTAAGGATTTCTGTAGCCGAATTCGTCAGAATTCGGAGTCTTCGAGCGACTCAGCCGAAGTCTGACGACTTCGGCTACGCCTAAATCGCCATGTTTCACAGTATCCAAAATCCTTAACGGCGTTGCACAGGGGGGCTGACGCCGCCCCGCTCGACTGTCTGTTTCGCACACACTTCCTGAATCGACGCGTACAACTGGTCGCACACTCGACTGACCAATTCAGGAGGCATCGCGGGCGCGGGCACGATCGTGAGCACTTCTCCGAGCGACCGCGTGAACAACCCGCGCCGCCGCGCGGCCAGCGTGACTTGATGCCCGATCCGTTGTTGCGGAGCAAATGGTTGGCAAGTCGCTTTGTCCGCGAGCAATTCGATGCCGACCAGGATCCCCTTCTGCCGGATCTCGCCGACGTGTGGCCAATCGCGAATCTCGTCCAGTCTTTGAGTCAGCAGCCGCGAACATTCCGCGACGTTGTCCAACACGCGGTTTTCGTCGAACAACTTCAGTGACGCGAGTGCCGCCGCACAGCCCAGCGGATTGCCGGTGTAGGTGTGGCCGTGAAAGAAGGTCCGCCCGGAACCCGGCTCACCGAGGAAGGCGTCATAGACTTCGTCGGTCGTCAGTGTCGCGGCGAGCGGCAGATAGCCTCCGGTGATCCCTTTCGAGAGGCAGAGAAAATCGGGAACGACCTCTTCTTGCTCGCAAGCGAAGAGCGTCCCCGTGCGACCGAAGCCGACCGCCACTTCATCAGCGATCAGCAAGATGCCGTGCTGCCGCGTGAGTTCACGCACACGCCGCAGATAACCAGGCGGATGCACCAAGATGCCGGCGGCCGCTTGCACGAGCGGTTCGATCACAAACGCGGCGATCCGGCCGGCGTTCTCGCTGAGTGTCCGTTCGAGTTCATGGAGCGACTCGGCCACAGGCGGACCGCCTGTGGCTACGGTAGGGCAGGGGACTCGCAGAGTCGGGAACAGCAACCGTTCGTAGCTGCGATGAAAGGCGTCGATGTTGCCAAGACTCACGGTCCCAACCGTGTCGCCGTGGTAGGCGCTCGCGATGCCGACAAACAGATCGCGTGGCTCCGGTGTCGGCTTCTGGCGATGAAACTGATACGCCAGCTTGAGTGCGACCTCGACCGCCGTCGCGCCGTCATCGGAATAGAAGACTTTCGTCAGACCATGCGGCGCACGACGGACCAACTCGGCGGCGAGCTCAATCGACGGCACATTCGACAGTCCCAGCAGCGTGCTGTGAGCGACTTGATCGAGCTGTTCGCGAATCGCACGGTCGATCTCCGGCACGCGGTGTCCATGCACGTTGCACCACAGCGACGAGACGCCATCGAGATAACGGCGTCCCTCGGTGTCGATCAATTCAAAGCCTTCCGCAGAGGCAATGATTGGGGCGTCATCTGCGACAAACTCACGCATCTGACAGAACGGGTGCCAGACGTGAGCACGATCAGTTTCGCGGAGTGAAGAGGCCATGCGCGAATGATCAAGGGCTGACGAGCGATGATCAACTCTACGCCTCCGCCCGCAGATCGCGGAGCAGGTCGGCGAAGGCGGACTCGAAGGCGTCGTGGTCTTTCCAGTTCGAGAAATCGGGATGTGGTATTCGCGAATCTTCTCGGCCAAGTCTTCGCCGGTATCGGCGTCATCGCAGCGCCAGTTGCGGATGCGATCGATGCTCACGAGTCGGATCGGAAACAACGTCTGCCGCTGCTGGACCCGTTCCGTCGCGCGGGCGCGTTTGATTTCTCGCCGCACCCAGGCGCTGTTCATGCTGTGCTCCGAGAGCACCAGCAGCAGGCGGTCGTTGAACTGGATGGCCCGGTCGATTTGCTCGATGAGTTTCTGGCCCCCCTGCATGTCCTCCGGAGCGAACCAGACCCGCAACTTTTTGCCACGCATCTTCTCGTACAGCCGCCGATCAAACTCCTCGTCCCGGCTGCTATAGCTGATGAAGCACGATCGGTATTGAAGCGGCTGCATCGTCCCAATGAGCGACGGCAGGTAGCTTGATCCAAGAGTGTTACCTATGTCCCCGAACGAATGTTACCTATCTCTCCGGTCTAAACAGAGGCAATCTGTGGAACCCGTCGATTGAAGTTGAGAATCGAAGGTTTGAAATTCGCCCCACTCGCATTGTCGGGCGCACCTTGACCTTGTTCTGTCGCGGACTAAAGTCCGCCCTCCGTTCGCCACCATCTGCGTTGTCGCATTTGCACACCTAGCTCAATTGGCTAGGCGAAACTCGCCCCAACAAATCCTTTACTAGTAATAGATTGCGCAACTTTCTGCGACCTCAAAAATTCCAGATTTTGCTCCAAAATAGTGCCATTGGGGCCACTTTTAGTGCCAGGAAAGTGCCAAATCTGTGATTGATTACCGAGGGACTGAACTTGCGCTCTGTTCGTGGGGATTGTAATCTCCGCGAATCATGGATGAAGTCGAGCGATTGCGGCGACGAGTTGCTGAGGTCGAGGCGTTGGTGGAGAAGCTGACGCGGACGATCG
>SXGT01056626.1_pt1 | contig 52656 bp, 56 predicted proteins | sample 3176221 | NCBI WGS metagenome assembly SXGT01 (sample SAMN11356862, study PRJNA531348) | freshwater metagenome | isolation source: freshwater sample F1-120 | place: China: Fuxian Lake, Yuxi | collected 2017-12-25
CGGGCACGCGCGCGTCCCTCGACGCGCTGGAGCTAGGGCAGGTGGATACGTTCCTCATGACGACGTCGTACGCGCCGCCTCCTGCCTGGAAGTGCAAGAGCTGTGGCGCGGTCGCCCTTCAGGAGCCTCCACGGATGTGCCGGCGCTGCTTCGACGTGGACCTCGCTCCGGTCTCCTTGAAGGAGGAGATGCTCCGCCTCGCAGATCGGCATGAAGCCAAGGTGGAGCTGATGCACGGAAGCAGCATCCTGCACGCGCTCGGCGGCGTTGGCTGCCTGCTGCGGTACCAGCAGACCTGGCGCCCCGAGCCGCAAGGAGGCGACTCGTGACGGTGACGCATCACGTCCGACGGCCTGGACTTGGAGGCCTACCGAGCAGCGTTGTGTCCGACCAGCTCACCGCGTATGGGATTTGAAGGCGAGGCCGAAGCAAGACTTTGGCTCACGTTGGCCAAGAATCGCGTCTCGACGCACCCTCGCTGTCGCAACGAAATAGGCTCATTCGCACGACGTTGGGCACCAGATGGGCACCGACGGTGCGTCGTCTCTACATGGGTCCCGCCCCAAGAACGGGTTGGGGTAGAGCCGGGCGCGCCTTGGTCCGTTTAGGCTAGCCAGAAAACGGGCTGGGGCAGAGAACACGATGGCTGGCGCCGTGCTTGGGCTCGATCGGCGACTTCCAACCGAGCGTGCGCGTCGATCTCGTGCGCAGGCGCTCACCACTGTGCGCCAGCGCTCGGCGCGGATGGAGTTGTTGTCGAAGGAACCCGTGGTCACCAACCAGAAGGCATGGTTCGATCCGACGAGTGAACCACGACTCGTCGTCTCGGGAGGATCCGTGACAGCTGGGCCATACGTACTTGTTGTCGACGACGATCGCGATCTTCGCGGGGGCGTTGTCGAGCTGCTTGCCGACGCGGGGTATCGCGTTGCCGAAGCGGCTCACGGAGGCGAGGCGCTCACGCTGATGCGCCTCGAGAAACCAGCGTTCGTCGTCATGGATCTCATGATGCCGGTGATGGACGGTTGGGAACTCGCCGAAGCGATGGAGGCGGACCCTACGTTGCGCGACGTCCCATTCTGCGCCGTCTCCGCGTCCACGTCGTTGCGACGACCTCCTCCTCCGCGCGCCGTCTGCTTCATTCGCAAACCGTACCAATAGGAAACACTGATCGAGACGATCAGTAGGCACGTCACCAAGACGCAGTAGTCGGCGAACGAGAGACTTCCGGGGCGCTCGCGCGTGCAACTGGTGAGGTACTGTTGGACGACGATACGCGCCACGTTCAAGCCTCGCCCTAGTTGCGATCGTCGTCCGGAAGGCTCTCGTCGCGAAGATAGGCGATGAGGAGGTCGTCGATGGTTGAGGTTGGACGCATGGGAGATCCGGGAACACTCGGCGCTTCGACCGAATGAATGTCACTTCCTAAGGCGATCTCCGGTTCCGCAGGCTGATCCTTGGGCGTGTCGATGTCGCCGAGCTCGAGATCCACGACCTCCGCAAGGTCGAAGAATCCGACGTCGTGCTGATCTGTGCCTCGCCTGCGTCGACTCACGCGCCCCCCCCGGTAGAGCATGGTATCGCGCCTCGCGGATCGAGCGGACGACAAACATGATATGGGCTCACGATCGTTGGCCTTACGATCGTTGGCCTACGGAACCGGGATCGAAGCGTGGGCCGTGGCATGAACCTTGTTGACGCCGCACCGATGACTGATGTCTACGCTCGTGAGTTCGAGTAGCGTCAGGATCTGCTCGTTGGCCGGCCTTGAGCGCGGCCGATTCGCAGATCTTCGAATTGGCTTCGCGGACCATCTCGATTCGTCGTCTCGAGCTCGCGCTCCTCGGACGTCGTGACCTCCGTTTCGCGGAGCGTGAAGCGCTCGGTCTCTTGGCTCCACTTGTGATCGCGCTGCTTCTTCTCGCCCGCAGCGTGTCGACGATGTGATCAACGGGCTCCGCGGCCGCCAGCAACCCGCGCGACGAAAGCACATCGACGGTCTGCTTCGAGAGCGGCGTTCTCTACCAGCGCCAAACCGGTGTGGGACAGGTCCGCGGCGCGAAGGGCCGAGCGCCCCACAAACGTCCCGCGGTGCGCGCCCGGCCCCGCCGTTGGCACGACGGCCGCTCATTCCAAGCGACCGGCGGGGTCTGCGGCGCATTCCAAGCGCCCCTCGAAGAGCGCGATCGGATGCGCATTCTTCGGCGGCATCGACTCCGAGCTAGCGGAGAGCGGTGTCGCGACGACGAGCGCCGACGAAACGCGCTCGATCTCGTCGACCGCGGTAGCCCTCGCAGGCGCACGAGCTCGGCCGCGAGGTTCTCGCGCCGCTCGTCTTCGACCGACGACGGCGGACGCGACGCTGCCGAGAAGATCGACGTCGCCGCGAGGTCGACGCCTGCACCGCCCACGGCCGATCGCAACGACCTGCGTCGATAGCAACGAAGGTGCTCGACGTCCGCGGGGAACGTCGAGTGTTCCTGAAGCGCGACGAGGAACTCGATATCGCTTTTCTACATCACAAGCGGCACGATGGCGTCGCGGCCGATCAGCATCGGCACGTAGCGCAGCGGAAGGTCCACAGCGAACGGATGGCGCGCGTCCGAGCAGATGAGGTACTCGGACCACGTGAACGGCGACGGCACGCGGTCGTGGTAGCGGTAGACGAAGAACGTGACGTCGACGATGTGCAGGTCTGGGAACGTGAGCCAGACGTGGCACGGCGAGATTTCCTTCGCGTGCCGTCGGACCCCGCGCAGCTCTTCGTCGAGCCCCTCGTAGCTCGTGTCGTACTCGAGCTTCCCGTCGACTTCGACGTCGCCGACGGTCAGAATGCACGGCGCATCCCAGCGAGGATCGTCGTACAGCGTGAGATGGATGGCGGCGCACTGCACGCGGATGTCTTCATACGCGTATGGGTACGAGTTCACGGCGCGACCGATCGTCGAGAGCGCGCCCAGCGCGAAGCCCGCGTCCGGCGGAACCTGCACGCTGGGATCTGGTCCTTGGAGCAATCCGAGTGCCTTCGATTTCTCTACCGCGCCGCGGAAGAGCTTGGCGTATCCGTCGTGCTGCACGCTACCTCGTTCCTGGCGCTTCGGGGCGGGATGCCTCCGTTGGCGGCCTCACTACGGGTTATCTACGGGTTATCGCTCTCGATCGGAGCAGCGGCGCTGCGATCAGTGGTGGGGTTCGAAGAACGGTTTCAGCGGGTCAGGTACCAGCGGCTTCGCAAGCCGCATCATGAGATCGCAAAGCCACGCCACCCATACAAGAAGCGTGATCTGACCGCCCTCTGGATCCTCGACGGTGCCGCCGAAGAACAGGTCGTATCCGAGGCGGCCGAGCCAGTACGCCAGCCAGCACCAGAAGCGCCAAAACAACCACCACGTGGCAGTCACAGGCAGCAGGACGTAGCGAATGCCGTCCCAGATCCATCTCCCGATGTCCTTGACCACCTCGACGAGCGGATCGACCCAGCTGATCGGCGGCCCGCCGGCCGGCGGCAAGATCGGCGTGCCGCTGCCGATGATGCTGTAGGGGCCGTGGAGGACCTCACAGACGATGGTCATCCTGAGCGTGCCGCGTGCGGGTCCGCTCGGTGCGGTCAGCGTGACCGAGCCGAGCGCATGCTGCACCTGGTGGAAGTTCCCCACGTCGCTCGCCGGCTGTACGGGGTTCCCGGCGGCGTCAGCGCCCGACAAGTTGTGCCACATCGTGTCGCCTTCAAGTCGCAACTCAATGACGACGCGGCAGCCCGGCCCCGGTGGCGGATCGACCTGATACTCAGCTCGATTGCCCTGCCCGAGCGAGACGTCCTTCTCGACGATCACCTGCGGCATGTGTCCCCCTGATCGTCAAAATCATGGGGGCAATTCTCATCGGGATCAACGGCGATCCTCGTGCCTTCGTAGGCATCGTTCCTGCGCTGCGAACCTGGCGCCGGTCTCGGTCGCTTGTCGCGGCCGCGAGACCTAGCAACGGTGCCCAAGCTCAAGTTTGCACGATTCGCCGCCGCTCCGAATACCGCCAATCTGAATCTCGCGGAGACGTACCGAGCGTGATACCGACGACGAAGGACCGGACCGCCACGGTTTCATCCGTTGCGCGCGCCCGCCCTGAGCTGGCGACGAAGCGCGCGGCACCAAAAGCGCACGTTGCCGCGCTCAGTCTCCGTTCGCTGGTAGGAGGATGCGGAAGGAAGATCCGTGCCCCAATCGCGACTCGACGACAATGTTGCCGCCGTGGTTTCGCACCACACCGAAGGCGCTCGAGAGGCCGAGCCCGGTGCCGAGGCCCGGGGGCTTCGTCGTGAAGAACGGCTCGAAGACTCGCGCCATCGTCGCGTCGTCCATGCCGGTGCCCGTATCGGTGATCGTGATCTCGCAGCAGGGGCCCGAGAAGCTCACGTGCTCGTGGAGACCCTCGGCGCGATCGATCGTCCGGCGTCGGCCGCGGATGATCAGCCTGCCGCCCATCGGCATCGCGTCTCGGGCGTTGAGGCAGAGGTTCAGCATGACCTGGTGCAGCTCCTCGGCGTTGCCCCGAATCGATCCAAGCGCCGCGACGTCCACCTCGACCTTGATCGGCGAGAGGCCCTTCAGCGTCCGCGCGACGAGTCCTGACGCTTCGCCGATCAGCGCCCCCAGGTCGACCTTGGCCCAGCCCGCCGAATCGTTGCGGCGCGCGAAGTAGAGGAGGCGCTGCACGAGGTGCGTTCCGCGATCGGCGGACTCGACGATGTCGGCGATGCTTTGCGCCGCCTCGGGATGCTGCACGCCGAGCTGGTCGAGCAGGGCGGACAGAAGCTGCGCGTTCGCTTGGATCACGGTCAGCACGTTGCGGAAGTCGTGGACGACGCCGCTCGTGACCTGACCGAGCGCCTCGAGACGCTGGAGCCTGAGAGCGCGCTGCTCGAGCTCGTCATGGGCCGCGAACACAAAGAGAACGCTCGCGGCGATCTGAATGCGGTCGCCGACGGAGAGCCCCCGCCGCCGGATAGGGAGGCCGTTCACGGAGATGCCGTTGCGGCTCCCCATGTCCTCGATCTCGTAGTGATCGATGGCCCACACGATGCGGGCGTGGTACCGCGAGACGTCGGTGCCGCTCGTGATGCGGATGTCGCAGTCGCCGGCGCGGCCGATCACGACGGGCTCGTCGCGCAAATGATGCACGTGGCCGACCTGCTCGCCGACCACGCACACCAGCCGACCGCGCGGCACGATCGGCGGGGGCGTCGTGTCCCGGCTGGGCTCCGCGCGCATGTTCAGTTCGGTGACGTCGACGATCGCGGGCGCTTCTGCCGTCCGCTTGCTGTCTCTTGGCATCAAGAATCCCTTCGCGGCTTCGCCTGAGCCGCGGCCCCGACACGGCGCGCGCGCGCCGTACCCTTCATTCCCATCTTCGACGCTTCGCGCGCAGAATCAAGGTTCCTCTCGCGCTGCGACAACAAGTACCCGACCGCTCACCGCGGGGCGCGAGTAGGAATGCGAGCATCTCCGATGACGCCGTGAGGGTGATGACGGCGGACGCCCGGCGTTCTGCTGATCAGAAAGGTTTGGTGTTGGATGGACGTGATGGATGGAGGAGATGACGCGACATTTCGAAGAGATCCTGGAGGAGCGATCGAAAGGCGTCATCATCCTCCGCAACCACCACCAAGCCCTTGTGCGTGCCCGCCATGAACACGTACGTGTGCGCTCCCCAATGGGAGACGCGCAAGGGCGCCGACCATATGGTCGTCGCGTGCGTCTGTCGGCCGTGAAACGTGCCGAAGCGCGCGTAGGACCCACGCGCGCGCCGCTCTTTTGCGGTGTGGACGGAATGTGAGAACGCTCGCTCGCGAAGTGGATCCACTCTGCGGGGGTGACCGACCCGCGACGGCACCATCTAGTTCCGCGCCATCAGGAGTTCCTCGGAGACCGAAGCTGCGCCCAGGGCACTTCAATGATCGCCCGTGGCTTGCGTTCTCGGACATGCACGCTGCGGCGCCGATTCCACGCTTCCTCCGCCGAGAACGATGCTTCCGTTCAGCAAGGCACCATGCTTCGATACGAAGCATGGACAGGCAACCGAGCGGCACGAAGCTCGACCTGCAAAGAGAGCTCGATGAGCGCGGGTACTTCGTCATTCGCCGCGGCGGACCTCGCGTCTTGGTCGACGTGCTCGAAGAACTCGGCCGCGTGATCCACGTCGAGGATGTCGTGGTGACGCCCGAGAGCGCCTCGCTCGTGAAGTCCGAGCGGGGTCTCTCTCTTCACACCGATCACCACCGTGCCGACGTGATCGTCTGGCACTGCCTGGCGCAGAGCGACCAAGGCGGCGAGACGATCATCTCCGACGCCCTCGCGGCGCTTACGACGCTCTCACGCGAGGAGCAGTCCGCGCTAACGCACGTGCATCTCAAAGAGCACAGCGTCTTCATCGGGGACGAAGACCGGTATCCGCTGCTCTCGGTCCGTCGCGGTCGCCCGCGCATCTACTATTCATACTGGATGGTCGAGGAGGGGCTCCGTGACGAGGAGCGCGCCGCTTTCGAGGCCTTCACGCGCGCCGTCGAGCGAGGACACAGGGTTACGCTCCGGCTCGAGCCGGGCGATATCCTCGGGATCGACAACGGCCAGATGCTCCACGGACGGCAGCCCATCACAGGCTCGAAGGAGCGGCACCTTCGGCGCTACTGGCTCGAGCTCGGTGCCTGAGCGCTTTTGCAGGCGTGCCAGCAGCGGCCCGAGCAGTCGTGCCAGCAGTCGACGCCCTCGCTTCCAGGGCCGGCGTCCTTCACGTACGGCTCGCCGTAGGCCTCGAACCACAGGCGCGCCGTCTCCTCGAACGTTGCCTTGAGAATCGGGAGCTCGGCCGGCTCCTTGCCGAAGCCACCGTCATGGTCGAGAACCTCGCCGAAGAGACGCTGGCAGTCCTCGTAGTAGGCGCGCGGCGAGAGCATGTGGAGATGCCAGATCGTGTCGATCTCGCGCGTCGGTGCCACGGGCACGCCGGGGTGCTTGGCAGCGAGCTGGAGAAACCGCTCGTACTTTGCGATCGCTCCTCGGGTGCGCTCCTCGTTCCAGTCCTTCGGGAAGGCGTCGCTCCGACGCGCGGCTTCCTCGAGATCGACCGAGATGATTCGTTGCTCCACCGGATCCTCCTCCTGTATGAGACGCATGATTCCTCGGGCTTGCTCCTCGCGTCTGTATTGAAGGACACCGTCAAGAATACCCGGTACCTGCCGGCGCTTCTTCACTTTCCCTGTCACGGTCCGGCGCTAGAGTGGCGCGCGATGCTGGGAGCCCGTTGGAAGTCTCGGGAGGCGTTTGAGACAGCGCTCGCGCCAAAGCACATTGAGCAGTCATCTTTCGAGCGGACCCGCCGTCTGCCGCCCCTCCAAGTGCAAGTGATGGTCGCCTACGGCGCTGGCTGCGTCGTCGGTCTGCTCGCGGCCACCGCGCGTGCCGTCGAAGCGTGGGCTGCGGCGGAGACCGCTTTCATTCGCGTGCCGACCAAGGTCCGCGACCTACAGTCCGCACTCGTGCGCGAGGTCGATCTCGCTGGCCAGCGGATCGAGGAGATCCTGTTGCTCGCTGGCGACGTCGCGAGAGCCAAGCGCCTGCTCGGCGGTATCCGCGAACTCCGTTTTGTTATCGGCGAGGGATGTCATCACGACGCGACCCGGTTGATGCCTCCGATCTTGGTGCTTGCCAACGAGTGCACGCACGATCTCGTGGACCGGCACGTCGAGACTGTTCGCGCAATCTCGCGAGACCTGATGTTGTCTCGCTTTCCAGAGAGCGTCCGGCCCTACTTCGAGGAATCGCGCGACGCGCTCTTCTTGCAGCACGACGAAGGCGCGTCGCTCGCCGCCTGTCGCGGCCTGGAACGCGGATGCCGAGACGTGGCAGCAGCGCACTCACTTGCCTTGGTCGCGGGCAATGGCACAAAGCCGCTCGCCAGCTGCGACCTGCGAGACGTACTGGAGGCGCTCGCGTGCTGCCATTGGAGTGATGGGACCGACGTACTTGACAAAGCGGCCCGCGCCCTGGCGCACTTTCTTCGCCAGATGCGGAACGTTGCCGGACACGCGGCATCAACGTCGGTCGAGGAGTGGCGCGAGACGGCGGTGCTTGCGGCCGCCGCCACGTGCCGGCTATTGGAACGCTCGGCCGAGCCGGGGCAGTCGATCGCTCCGACGGCCATCATCAAGAACTGGTAGTCCCGTCCTGTGTTCAGGACACTGCTCGCGCCTGCTCTCGTGTGGCGACTTCGAGGGAAATATGGCGTAGCCGTTTGGATCTCGCGCTTTGGGGATCGCGGACGTGGTGCGCGAACTGTGCGCCTAGGTCACGGAACGTCAGTCCTTGTCGGCGAACTGACGGCGGAGTTTCGCGAGGGCGGCTCTCAGCAGCCGTTCGGCGGCCTTCGCATCGGGCAGCCCGAGCTCCTGCGCGGTCTCGTCGAACGTGTCGCCTCCAAGCCATCCAACGAGCGCGGCGAGCTGGTCCGCAGCGAGTTGATCGCGCGCGTACTCGAGAATCCGCTGCGCGGTCTCCTTCGTGGTGATGTGCGGAAGCGAGATCGGGCCGTCGCCGTCAAGCGCGCCGGCGAGCGTGTTGACGAGCTGCTTCAGGCTCGGGCCACCGGCAGTCGTCGTGCCGAGCTTCGAGGACACGTAGTTTCGGACCACGTTGACGGTGACGATCGTGAGCCAGTCCGGGAACGTCTTGCCGGGATTCTTGCTGCGCCAGGAGGCGAACGTGCGCAGAGCCCGGAACTCGTCGCGCCGCAGCCGCTCGAATACCTGTGCCATGACGTTACGAACGTCGTCCGCGGAATGGCGGTAGCTCCCCATCGAGCGATTCGTGCGCGCGATGCGTTCGACGACGGGACCATAGGTCGAGAACAGGGTCATCCACGCGAGCTCGTCGCCTTGCAGGACGCGGCGCAGGACGTCGTCGTCTGTCGATCGTGTCGTGATGCCGCCATGTTAGCCCGAAGGCGACCCTGGTCGCGAAAACCCGCCGATCGCCGCGTGACGAACCGCCTGCATTACCGGTTGTATGAGGCTGGAACCGGAGCCGCATCACGTGGAAGACTCAGCCGATCGACCGAAGACGAGGGACGCGATGGCGGCACCGGTGCGGGTCGGCGATGTGCTCGCCGACAAGTATGAGGTCACGAAGATACTTGGGGTGGGCGGCATGGGCGTCGTCGTTGCCGCTTACCATCGCGAGCTCGACAAGCTCGTCGCTCTGAAGTTCATGCATGAGGAGCTGTCGGCCAACGCGCAGGCCGTCGATCGGTTCCTGCGCGAAGCGCGTGCGGCAGCGCGGCTGCGGAACGAGCATATCGGCCAAGTACTCGACGTCGGGCGCCTACCCTCCGGGGTCCCGTACATCGTAATGGAGTATCTCGAAGGGCAGGACCTGGGGCAGCTCTTGGAGCAACACGGGCCGCTCCCAATGCCCGAGGCCGTCGAGTACGTCGTGCAGGTCTGCGAGGCGATGGCCGAGGCGCATGTGCAGGGAATCATCCATCGCGATCTCAAGCCGCAGAATTTGTTCCTCGCCACGCGACCGGACGGTCGGAGCCTCGTCAAGGTGCTCGACTTTGGCATCTCGAAGGCGCAGTTCGGGAAGGGACCGACGTCAACGTCCCAGCAGATGGGCTCGCCGGCGTACATGTCCCCGGAGCAGATCCGATCGGCGAAGGACGTCGACGCGCGCGCCGACATCTGGTCGCTCGGGGTGATCCTCTACCAGCTGCTGTCGAACACGCTGCCTTTCGACGGCGACACGATCCTCGGAGTGATGTTCAAGGCGTGCTCGGAGCCGACGCCATCGCTCGCGAAGGTGCGCGATGATTTGCCGTCTAAGTTGTTGCAAGCAATCGACCGTTGTCTCGAAAAGGACCGCGAGCGGCGGTTTGCGAACGTAGCCGAACTCGCGCACGAGCTGGTGCCGTTCGCGTCGGAGCGCAGTCGAGCAGCGATCGCGCTCATCGAACGCGTCATCAGCTCGGCCCACGAGTCACGTCCCATGACCCACGACGAGCTCGCTGCGGTCTCCACGGGAGGCGCGAACGCCGAATCATGGCTCGCTCAGCCTCCAGCCGCTACCCGCACCACCCTCGGAGCTGCGGCAGCGAGCGTGTCCGCGGGGGAGAGTCGCGGCTCGCAGCGGCGATGGATGGTCGTGGTCACAGCGAGCGTTGTCGTGATCTCGATCGTCGCGTTCGCGGCCACGCGCGACAGCGGGTCAGCGGTAGCGCCCGCAAACGTTCCCGCGGTGGATGCGTTCCTGCCGACCGTCGACGCCACGACGATCGAAGTGGCGTCCCGCGACGCCGGCATCGTCCTCACAGACGCGTCGCTCGACACGAAGTTGTCTCAGCCCGTCGATGCCGCGGAACCCGCCAAGGCTCCTTCACGGCGAGCACCACGTCGACAACCGACACGCGACGCGGGGACCGGCCCAGCACCCGACGCACTCAGCCTCGAGCCCGCCCGCGAAAGCCCGGTCCTTACACCTGCGAGACCACCATGACCCACCCGATCCGTGCGCTCATTCTGTTCGCGCTCCTGTGCGTGCCGGCGACCGTTGTCGCTGACCCGTTCTACGACAGCTATGAGCGCGGGCTGGCGGCCTTCAAGGCGAGCGACTACCCAGGCGCGCGTGCCGAGTTCGTTAAAGCGTACGACCTGCGCGCCGAACCGCTCGTGCTTTTCAACATCGCGCAGTGCTACAGGCTCGAGCAGGATCCAGAACAGGCAATCGTCTTCTATCGGCGTTTTCTCGCCGAATCGAAGATCGCTCAGGACCTGCGCGAAGAAGCGCAGCGCCACGTCGACGACCTCGAGGCTCAACAACAGGCGCGCAATGCCCAGCGCAGGATCGAAGCGGATGCTGGCCCAAAGGAGCAAGACGGCTCGACGGTGACCATGCCGCCATCTCCTCCGATCGAGCGGCGGCCCGCGACGCACCCGGTTACGGACGCACCGAAGCCGGCGTCGGCTGCAAGCTCGGTAGAGGTCGAGCGTCGCCGTCGTGTGCCGACCGCGTCGAAGATCGCGCTTGGCATAGGTGGCGCCAGCGCGGCGGGCGGCATCGTGCTTGGCATCCTCGGGAAGCGCGCCGAGAGCAAGCTGCAAGGCGACCCGAACGCGACACAAGCCGATGCCGATCGGGTCGAGCGCTACGAGACCGCCATCAACGTATCTTGGGGCATCGCAGCAGCCGCGACGATTACAAGCGTCATCGTCTACTTCGTAGCTCCAACCTACAACAGCGATCGAACGTCGGTCGTCGTGGCACCTGACCGCAGTGGCGGGTGGGTTGCATCCGTCTCGGCGTCGTTCTAATCCGTGTCGTGCGACTCGCAGGACACCCATATACGGGAGGCTGACCATGCGGACCCGACTGCTGGCGCTAGTGATGTGCGCATCTTGCAATCTCGACTCGAGCCTGCCGGGTGCGAACGATGATGCGGGGAACGATGACGCCGCCAACGATGGCGCATCGAACGTTGATGCTGCCGCGAGCGACGCGGCCGGTGTGGACGCTGCGGACGTCGTCGACATGTGGATCCCAACGGCAACGCTCAACCCGGCGCGATTCGCGCACTCCTCGGTAGCCCGTAACGGCCGTCTCTACGTCTTCGGCGGTCAGCTGAACGGCACCGACGTTACCGATCTCGTGCAGATGGCGACGATCATGCCAGACGGCAGGCTTGGGAGCTGGACCGCAACAACCAGCCTGCCGGCCGCGCGAGGAGGGCACGTCAGCGTCGAGACCAACGGGTACGTTTACGTTCTTGGCGGGTGCTGCACCACGGGTGCGCAGGTTGCCGATGTCTTCTACGCGCCGATCAACGGGAACGGTACGCTGGGGACTTGGACGAGTACGACCGCGTTGCCGTCACCGCGGCAGACCTTCGCGGCGGTTGCCCACAACGGCAAGCTCTATGCGATAGCGGGGAACTACGGCGCGGGCGGCATCAACCGACAAGACGTCCAGATGGCGACCGTCAACGCCAATGGATCGCTCGGCGCCTGGACCTCGCTGACACCGCTGCCTGCCCCGTGGACCGCGCACAGCTCGGTTACGGCCACCGTTGCCAGCAGCAGCTACCTCTACGTCATCGGTGGGGGCCGGAGCGGAGAACAACCGAACGGAGATGTCCTCGTCGCGCCGATCAACGGGGACGGCACGATCGGCTCGTGGACCAACTCGACGGCGTTGCCGAACCCGCGCGCAACCCACGCGAGCGTCGTGCTGAACGGCGAGATACTCGTGATGGGTGGGGCATCGGTCAATGGAGGCAACGGCGTCGTCGACGCGATCGAAGCTACGGTCGTCGGCAGCGGCGGCGTGGGTTCGTGGACGGCGATGCCTTCCTTGCCTGTCGGACGGACTTACTCCGCAAGCGTCGTCGCAAACGGGCGCATCTACGCACTCGGAGGATTGCAAGCCAACACGACGCCCCTCGGCGACGTTCATGTCATGACACCATCGATGTGACCCTGCGGCTATGAAGGCGAGAGTCGGCCCTGAATGACCGGCTCAATAGCTGGTGGATCGCGAACGTCTGACTCGGGTCGGCGCAGGGCGGCCGCGTCTCAGCTATACCGCGTTCACACCGCAGTTCACACTTCCGTCGCGTCGACCGAGGACGCCCTGAGACACGTGGAAACGTGTGTCTCCTCGGAACGACGCGGAAGGGGCGACGGAGGCACCGCTCAAGGAGGCCGAGGAGCTCCACAAGGAGCTGCTTGCCGCGTACGTCGAGGCGAAGAACGCGAAGCACCCCGATCGCAGCCTCGCCGACCACGCGAAGGACGTCGCGATGGCCCCCGTGCACGCCTCGGTCGGCGTCGGCGAAGGGGCTGTCGAGCTCGGCAAGATGGGCGTCGATGGCGTGCGCGCGGGCGCGGACGCCGTCGCGAACCTGTTCGGCTCAGACCTCGAGTGGAACGCGTATTCGGGCGTAGGAAAGGCGCTCCAGGACGGGAAGGGCGCGGGCGAGATCCTTGTCGCCGCTTGGGACGGCTTCGTCGATCAGATTGACAAGGCGATCGAGAAAGCCAAGAACGGCAACTACGGCCCGCTCCTCGACCTCAAGGCTTCGATCGAGCTCGAGGTCGGATCACGCTCGCGACCGGCGGCAGCTACGCTCCGGCCGCAGTCGGGCAGAAGATCGGCAGCGTCGCCCGCAAAGTGGGCACCGTTTCGAAGGAGGTCGCCGAGGCGACCGCAGCGCTCGCGAAGAAGACGGCTAGACCACTGAAGGACGCCAGAGAGCTCCTCAAGATGCCCGGCGTGACTGACAGCACTTCTGGAGCGTGATGTACATCGCCTCGCAAGCGACGATGCGGACGACGCAGTTCGACTACGCCTTCCCGAGGGGGCGCCGAAGCCGATGCCGTAGCTGAAGGCCGACGGCATCGCGATCCCGGCACTTGCGATTCCCGCGACCAGCGTCGACAGGTGCTCGTCCTTGCAGAGAAGCGATCCGCGAACGAGTGCATCGCGTTCTTCCTGCGAGGCGCGGTTCCATGCGTGTCCGCCCCGCCGGAGCTCGGCCTCCATGTCGGGGATGGACGCTCCGAGCGCGTACCTGAAGCCCTTGCCCTGCGTGTTCAGAAGCCCGATGAGGACGTCCTCGTCGCTCTTCACGCCGAGTGTTCTCGCGCTCTGGACTATGGGGAGTAGGAATCCGGCTCGCCCCCCCCACATCGTGAGGAGCGCGAGCAGGACGAAGTAGTTCTGCACGACTTCCGGCAGCGCCAGGAGGCCGTGCGGCTGCGGTAGTTCGTACCGGACGTTGAACCACGCGGCGATGCGCTTGTCGTGGCAATGGGCGCACGCTTCCTCAAATGCCCGATGCGCGGCACTTCCCGGCTCGCCGCCCGGCACGGGATCACCTCGATGTCCCGTGGGCCGCAAGTCGACGTTCCGCACCGCCTTCCAGAGCGCCCTCGTCACCTGCTCGCCCCGCACCAAAGCGCCGAGCGTCGCGACCGCGCCGATCACCGACGCCAACATGCTCGACGCCTGCTCGGCCTCGACGGGATCCGGCGGCCACCTCTTCGCGAAGAGAGACACGGGGTACCGAACCACCAAACTTACCGTCTCAACGACGATGTCCGAGTCTCGCCCGGGACTATTCATGCTTGATCGGTCGCAAGCATTGCGCGATCGAGCTTCAACGAGTCGTCACGAGGATCTCGTTGTCTCGGCAAGACACGTCTTGTTGCGCGCCGTCGCGTCAACCTGGCGTCAACGCTCTCGTTCCCTGAACCCTGAACCGTCCCGTTGCGGTCGCGCGGGAACGAGGCGTACGGTTTCGCCATGGACGACGTCATCGCGCTTCTGGTTCATCTTCAAAGCCTGCCGACCGGCACCAAGACGAGCGTGTTTCTTGATCCGGGGCCGGCCCAGGATATCCTTGGCGAGGGCAAGACGCGGGAGGACTTGATGTTGGCGATCAACGAAGCCGCTAACCGCAAGCTAGTCGAGCGTTGGGGGCAGCCCAATGGACCGGCGCTCCCGCTGACCAAGGCACATCGAACCGCAGAGGTTGGCGTTATCATCAACGACGCCGGTCGGAGTGCGATTGCGAGCCGCGTCGTCGTATAGCGAGTGCCCTGCGAGACCTGTTCAGGCGCGTAGCTCGGGACCGCGACTCTCATCGCGCATCTGCATCAGTGCCCGCACCTCGCTCGGAGTATGCGCGCGCCTCCTGGCCTTGGCGTAGACGAAGTGCTTGGCTATGCGGATTGAGCCGTCGCCCTCCCTGTGCCGCAGGGTCGTGGCGCCCCCCAGAGCTCCTTAGCAACGAGCATCCGCGACGAGTTGGTCGGCCCGTCTGCGCAGGCGCTCGAACGGCCCGGCAGCGCCGTGCAGGCATCGCGGCATCGGCTTCCGCCTACGTAATGCCAGAATCCTCTCCTCTGCGAAGGCCGCAGCATAATAAGGTCGGAGAGACTTGAAGACCCCTCCCGCTTCGCTAGCATTGGCCAAGTCTTGGAACACGTGCGCCAACCTTAGCCAACAATGCTGCTTCAACGAATAGGCCGCAAAATCAACGAATATTGTGCGGCGCCGTGAATCTTGGGCAACCCGCGGTCAACCGACGAGTTCTCTGCATGGGTCCCGTCCGAGCATCGGACTGGGGCAGAGTCCGTCGGTTGTGTGATGCACGACGTGACCGGGAGAACGTGGCACTCTTGAACGAAGGCGTTTGTGATGATCCCGCCGCCGTAGGAATCGATGCCGACGACGAGCGCGACTTGCCGATCGAAAGGTCGATCGTTGGAAGGTTATCGGGCGGCGTTCAGCGGCGCGCGAAGTCCTTCAACCGACTCGTCGGGTCTCCACTTATTGCGAAGATGACCGAAACGTCGGTCACGCCGTTGGCCTTCAGCTTGGTGCGCAGGCTGTTGACAAGCGAGAGTTCGATCACTTCGGGCCAGTCACCGGGAGCCGCTGGGATGAGGACCGTCGCCGACCTCATCGGCTGCTCGTAGAGGAATCGCCAGCACAACCCGGTGGCGTTACCGCCGGGTTCCATCACCACGAGCACCCTCTCGTCCCCAGTGAACTTCGTCTGCCATGCCGGGGCGGGGAAACTCATCGATGGCTTCTCCTTCGCGCAGTCAGCGGCGATCGTTTCGCCATGTCGATTGTCCAGCTTGATACCAGCACGTTGCAGGAGGGCCTGCGTTGCTTCGGTCTGGACCGAGTTGGCAACCAGGATCACACGGGGCCTCGGTCGAGCATGAGCGACTGAGGGCGCAATGATGAGGAGCAACGCGATCCAGCGGGCCAAGGTGTAGATGCGCATCGGGTCCTCTCAAGTGAGCCGAAAGGGAGGGGATCACCACAGTGGAGAGCTTGCCATCGCTGGAGTGTCGATGAAAGGACTCTGCATCGCGGATGCCCACTCGACGACGCGTTCACTCCGACGTGCGCCGAGGGGGGGTGAGGGCATGGGAACCATGGTGAATCCGTCGAGAAGCGGTGCAAAGCTCGGGGGTCGGGGAATCACTACGCGTCGCAGGGTGTTTACGGCATCCAATCCGCCGGCAGGCCATGCGCTCTTCGAAGTCCTCGAGGTCGCTCTTCACTTGCCGCTCCTCCATGATCTGGATGGGGAGTTCGAGCACGAAGCTATCGTGGGCGTCGTTGGACGGGTCCGGTCCATCGTGCATCGGAGCGATCTGCACTCGGCACACGACCTTCGCGTGGGCGATGTCCATCGTGATCTCGCGGTCGATGGACTTCGCGCTATCGATGCCGATGTAGCGGAACGGATGTAGAAGACGGCGCCGCTGACGAGGATGACGATGGCTATGGCCATGAGGCCGATGCCCGCGAGCGTCCCGAACCCAGCGAGGCTGCCGGCGGCTCCGCCGCTTTTCGACGAGTCGCTTTGCCAGAAGATGAACGCGCCGAAGAGTCCGATCGGAATCGCGGCGACGAACGCCAGCAAAGAAAGGCAACCGATCGCGGTGCCCTGGCGCGTGTTGATGGCGGCGCGGAACCGTCGAGGAATGCCGGTGCCGTTGACCGCCGCGACGTCGGCGTCGCTGCCGGCCTAAACACGCCGATCCTGGTGCGAGGCCCGAAAGTGGACCGCCGTCTACAGGCGCGACGCCGGCTTGTTTGGATCCGTCATCGGCAGGAATGTAGTCGCGTTCGCCTCGAACATCCAAGCTGGCGGGTGCCCCAGAGCAGCGCTGCGCCGCTATTAGCGCGGCTCCGCGTTCTACGGTGATCCTCTGCGCCCACCAGGCAATCGAGCGCTCTCAAAAGCGAAGAAGGCTGCCGTACGTTGCCGCCGCTTGTCGAGGGCGCGCTTGTTGCACGCCCATACGATTCCAAGTTGGAGCGCGAGAGTGCCAACAAGCGCGACCGAGACCTGCCACCAGCCTGTCTCTTGCCGTTCAAGCCCAACGATGAGCAGAGCCGGAACGACAGCGTTCGCGAGCACGACAACGTGAAACAGGCCCGCGTGCAGTAGAATCGGCCTCCGCTGCTTCGTCAGCGACGCCTCTCCCTCGTGATCGTTCCAGGGCAGCGCGGACGGGTTCCACTCGGATACCTCGGGGCCGAGCAACCTGCGAAGCCTGGCGAGGGAATCGATCAGCCTGTCCGTCCCGTAGTTGCGTTTCACGATGCGGGCGAGCGTCACAGCCCCGAACAGGAAGACGACGGCGAGGCCCGCGATGATGATGGGTATTAGCGCGTCGCGTAGCTCGGTATCGTTCGAGGTCGCGATGGCGGCAACTCCACCAACAGCGGCCGTCCAGATCCCCAGGTACGAACCTACGCGGCTGTCGCCCATGGCCTCGTTCTGAAGGAGCTCGTCTCCGATGCGGCCGTACTCGCGTTCGTAGAATGCGCGTGCCTCGGGGGACACGGGCGCAATACGCGGGTCGACGACCGATTCCTGATCTGACATGCGTTGCTCCTCCCGTCGGCAAATCCGGATTGTGCGACTGAACGCGTGAGCACCATCCCGTCAGGGTGATTGCGAACCCCGACTAGGGAGAGCACTCTACGCCGGAAGCATCTCTTGGGGAGAGACGCCTTCGACGGTGCCAGACTCTGGCGCGCTTGGTGCGCTGTCACGCGTCCTTCACGCCGTCGCACTGCACAGTTCACCGTCGGGTCTCGTACCTTGGCGGACCACAGAAGGGGAGGAGATCGCGCATGGCAACGACTCACCGTCTCGACCACATCGTCGTCCTGATGATGGAGAATCGATCGTTTGACCACATGCTCGGCTTCCTGCCCCACGAGAATCCCGCGTTCGGCGGTCTGAGCGGCAACGAATCGTGCCTGGACCAGAACGGGAAGGCAGTCGTCGTAAGCAAGCAGGCCAGATACGAGATCGGTAGCCCAGACCATTCTCACTCCGGCGCGCTCCAGCAGATGTTTGATGGAAACCAGGCCAACGAGCCGACGAACCGCGGCTTCGTCAAGAACTATGAGAAACGCTCGCCCGGAAACGGTCACAAGGTCATGCGCTGCTTCGATCCGCGCATGCTCCCGGTCTTCTCGACGCTGGCAACCGGGTTCGCAGTCTGCAACCGGTGGTTCGCATCGGTGCCAGGAGAGACGTGGCCGAATCGGGAGTTCGTTCATAGCGGCACGTCTCGCGGCACGGTCAACATCGAAAAGCTCAAGCTCTTCTCAGGCGCAAGGACGATCTTCGAACAACTCGACGAAGCCGGCGCTTCCTACCGCATCTACCACGACGACACACCCCACACGTGGGCGTACACGAGCCTCTGGGATTCCGCGAAGAAGCGGTCGCGCTTCCAGGGCATCAAGAAGCTCTACGAGGCGATCGCAAACGATGCGCTTGCTTCGTACTCGTTTGTCGAGCCTGACTACGGACTCATCGGGTGGGGCAACAGCCAACACCCCGGCCAGGCCCACACGCGCGGCGAGTTCGCCGCTGGGGAGCGCCTCGTCCACAACATCTACAACGCGCTGCGGACCCATCCCGACGTATTCGAGAAGACGCTGTTCCTGATCACGTACGACGAGCATGGCGGCTTCTACGATCACGTCGCGCCGCCAAAGGCAGCGCCGGACGTGGCACATGCCAACGGCTTCCAGTTTGACCGGCTCGGCGTGCGAGTTCCTGCGCTCGTCATCTCCCCATGGATTCCCCGCGGGACAGTGGATCCCACCGTCTACGACCACACGTCCGTCATCCAGACGGTGCGCAGCCGATTCGCGCCCGGAAAGGCGCTTACGGGCCGTGACGCTGTCGCCAATGTCTTCCGAGGGCTCCTGACCCTCAACGAGCCCCGGCGCGGTGCGGAGTTGCCGACCACTCGCGAACTGAACAACGAGGACTACGCGAAGCTTGAGCTGGCGTACGCCGCGCCGCCAGACCCGGCACCTCTTGGGGTTGCGGCTGTGGATGCCGCGCCCACGCGGGATGAGTTCAAGGATGCGCTCAGGCTGCTAAGCGACGCGGTCGGCGCGGAACTCGAGAAGGACGTTGGTCCGATTCCGAGCATCGCAGGCGGAGCACCGGACCCAGCGGCGGTCCTATCGCGATTTCGCATGTCGTCTGAGGAGTGAGACGAATCAAACAGAAGGGGGCAGACGTGGCAGGCCTAAAGGACATCTCGTTTCACGAATCGCTTGATCCCGTCCCGCCCGCGATCGCCGGCAGCCGGGGCACCCAAAGTGGTCCGGCGCCGAATAGCGCCGAAGACGTCGCCCGTCTGTACCTGGAGGCCTTGGTGGTCGACAAGGTTCCGTCAGTCCGCGGGCCGATGGGCGACTCCCTCTCGCAGGAGGCCGGGTTTCGGCACAGATTGACGACGCGCGCGCCGGAGGGCGATCCTCGCGGGCTCTGTCAGATCGTCAGTTTCGAGCAGACTCATAGAAATGTACCTATCTTTGGCGCGCGGCCCAGCGTCGAGCTCGACGCCGCAACGGTCCCCAAGTCGGTGAGTGGCCGTGCATCAGATCGCCCGAACGTCTCGGACCAACCCACGATCTCGAAGGCCGCCGCGATTGCGGTCGCGGCTCGAGGGGGCACACCCGGGACAAGCGATCCGGAACTCGCCTTCTACTTCGCTCGCGACAGCGCCTGGCACCTCGCCTATCACGTTCGGGGCGTCCATGTGCCCAGTGCGAACGTGGCCGGCGGCATCGGCGCCCACGGCCCCGGCGGTTCGCCTCGCGCCGACGCGCAATTGCGAGACGTGCTCGTTGACGCCAACGACGGCTCCATCCTGCTCGACTACAGCGCCACACCGCTTGTGGCGCCGATTGAAATTACGCAGGTCGGTGGTCTCGATGAGGAAGGCGTTCGGAGGACGTTCTACGCGAAGCCTATGCCTGAGGGAGACTTCCTCCTCCGCGACGGGTTGAACAGTGCTGCGACGTTTGATGCTGGTGGAAAGGACATCCAACTGCCGCCTCCAGCGAACCCTGTTCGCCATGCCGGAGGGGATTGGAAGGACGAGCAACGCGCGGCGATCTCGGCCCATCACAACGCGGTCGTGGTGCTTGACTACTTCCGCTCAAGGCTCAAGCGGAATGGTCTGGACGGCAAGAACTCCGAGCTGACGTCGATCGTGCACAGCACCTATGCGAAGCACGAACTACCGCCCCTCTGGCGGAACGCTGTCTGGTGGCAAAACGCCATGTGGTACGGGCAGGAGCGCGACCCGAATGACAACCGTCTGGTCAGCTTCGCGACGCGGCTCGAGATTGCGGCGCACGAGATGACGCACGGGCTGGTGCAGTACACCGCCGGTTTGATCTACTTCGGCGAGCACGGAGCGCTCAACGAGAGCTTCAGCGACATCTTCGGCATCATTATTTCCAACAGCACGAGGGTGACGCCGAACAGCACCAATGGATGGTCGTGGATCATAGGCAAGGGTCTAGGGGTTGGCGGCGACGATATCCGCGACATGGAGAAGCCGGGACGCCTTGGCTACCCGGAGACTTACGACAACTATGATCCCACGAGCACCGACAGCGGCGGCGTCCACATCAATAGCAACATCCACAACAAGGCCGCCTACAACCTTCTGACCGCTGCCGACGCGACTGGCCCCGTGTTTCGGCCAGACGAGGTAGCGCTTCTTTACTACCTTGCGCTGCTCCGACTCGGACCCACAAGTTCGTTCCTCGATGCGCTAAAGGCCCTGCTGCACGCGGCCGCCACGTTGTATCAGGCCCAGGGTGGGCAACGTCAGCTCGACGCGATTCGAAAGGCCTACGGAGACGTCGCGATCGCTGAATAGGGTCAAGGTGAAGCTCTCATGAACAGTCGCTCGTTCGTCTTCGTACTTCTTCAGCGTGTCGACGCCGCGCCCGGGGGCGAGAGCGTCTTTACGCGTCCCTTGCTCGATGCGCTGCGAGACGTCGGGGAGCTGTTTCAGAAGCGGGGAATGCAGAAGTACGACACGGTGTTCCTCGCCCCGTCGCTTCCGACGGACGATCTTCGTCGCCAGAAGCGCATCGATTGGGGACGCGTAGAACAGGAGCTACGGAAGGACGAATGGTGGGGAGGGCCCAACCGACGAGGATTTAGAGTCAACCAAGAGCGGCTCCTCCCAAAGATCCGGACGCTCATCGGGGCAAAAGCAGACGAGTGCGTGGTGACGGTGTCGGGCGCGCTCATCACGCCTCCGATTGGATGGAGCTATGCCCTCTGGGACCGAGTGGACGAACTCAACGCCATTGTGTCACTCGGTCCGATGAATCCACGCTACTGGGGCCTCGAGAGCGAGGATCGAATGTCCGACGTTCGAGTTGTCAAGCAAAGAGCTCGCGCCGCGCTCAGCGCGGTGGTTGGGCGGCAACTGGGTCTCGAAGCGTGCTCAAACGTTCGCTGCTTCCTCTTCGAGCCGGTCATGGACCTCGTGCAACTCGATAGGATGCGTGAACTCGGAAAGGAGCACGGCCTCTCGATGCCCGATGACGCGCACTACGAGTCGTTGGACTCGGACGTGAGCGCTGCGCCCGACGGCGACGTTGGAGAGGAGCTGTGAGCCCGCTCTCCGTGGGATGGGCGGCAGGTCCTCGTACTCAAATCGAACTGAGCTACGCGGACGGCAAGATCATGGTCAGGTTCGCGCCAGGCTTTCGCTCCACGGTGCGCATCCCTTCCCCGCCTCGCCCTTTCAGCCTTCTGGAGATTCAGAACATACTTGCCGCTTTCGGTGCTGGCAGCGGCAATCGTGACGGTGCCGCAGTCCTGCAGTCCGGATCGCAGCTCGACCTTGCAACACTCGGAGCGTTGCTGGTCCGGGCACTGCCGCCGTATGTAGAAAACGAGTTGGACGGCGAGTTGTACCTGGAACTCGGCATTGCCGAAAACCTTCTCGGTTATCCGTGGGAATTGATTCTGTCGGGCGGGGAACACTTGTGCGCTCGCCACAACGTAGCGCGGTACATAAACGCGACCGATCTCAGCCTCCAAGCGACGCGTAGGCCAAGCTGGTGGGGCGCGCCGATTGATAAGTTGCGCGTACTGATCGTTTCTGTGGCGGCGCCCGAACCCCGTGGCGGCCGGAAATACGACGAGCTGAGCTCGGTCATGCCCGAAGCGAAAGCAGTCATGACCACCCTCGCGGCCGCCGGATACACGCCTTCCTGGTTGGATGCACGGTCGTTCGTGGACGTGCACCGCGCGATGATGGCGACGAAGTATCACATCGTGCATTTCTGCGGGCACGCCGAGTTTGGCGGGGTGAACGGCCAGCAGGGGAATCTGGTGCTGCAGAAGGACGACATGCCAGCGGACATCTGGATGTCGCTCTTGCAGAGTACCGATGCCGTGGTGTGCGTGATGAACGGTTGTGAGACGGCCAGACAAGACGCTGTCTTCAGCGGTGGACCCTACGGTCTCGCGCGGGCGGTGCTTGACACCGGTACCTACCTCGTCGGCAGTGCTTGGAAGGTCAACGATGCCGGAGCCGAAGCCTTCGCGACGACGTTCTACAAGCACTTCGTCGGCGAACTCGCTTCGATTGGAGTTTCGGTCCGACTCGCACGCGACGCTTGCCGTCGCGCTCTGCCACTCGTGCCAGCATGGGCATCGTACGTCCTCTATGGCGACCCTCGGCTGCGGTTCGAGCAGATTGTCCCGGCCGCAGGCTCCGCAGCCGGTTCATCGACTGCGACAGGGGTCGCGGCCGTAGTCCCCCCACCCCTGCCCAATACATGAGGGCCCGCAATGCGCGCTCGCGCTCAGAGGGTGAGCGTCCAGCCAGCCAGCGCTATGGCTCCGACGAATAGGGGCAGCCGGCGCAATCGGAACATGCGCTTCTCGTAGAAGACGAGGGCTGTGCCGCCGACCATCATCACGAGGTTGTGGTCGGTCAAAGCGCACGCAACCATCAGGGGCCAGCACATCGCTACGCAAGGCGCGCCATTCACGGCGCCCTGACGAAGCGCGTCCCAATCGGCGTCCCATCCCACGGGACGCAGCACGATCTGGCGATGGCACATCCGATGCCATCGTTCGCGCCGTGGCAAGACGTACCAGCACGCCGCGATTGCACAGAGAAGCGGGGCCGCGCGCGGGTTGTGCGCGACAGGCAACAACCGCGCGGCGACGACAGCGACACCCAGGGCGAGCCAGCAGCTGACGTAGCCAAGGAGATAGGCGGCGACCGCTCGCAGCCGTCGAGCGCGGTACGAACGCAACGAGATGTTTTCGAGGCTCAAGAAGGTGGTCGGCACCATCATCGCCCCGACCATGAGCATCCACGCCGACATTTCCTCCGAGGACGAGGGATGCGGCTGGCAGCACGTGAAGCGCTGGGCCCGGGCCGAGTGGCTGAGGATCCACGCCCACGAAACGGCAGAGAGCACCGACGCGAGGCGCTCAGGGTGCGATCGAAGGCCGAGCCTCATGCGAAATAGAGGCTGATCCGGCCAACGCTCACCTGAACAGTGTCGTCCGCGTCAACCGGCACGAACGAGACGCGAAGGTTGTTCGTACTCACTTCGCCGATGTCGGACAAGCGCCGGTACAGCTCCGTGATGTCGAACGCGAAGTTCTGGCCGCCGCCACCGTGCTGCCCTGATGGACTGCTGGCCTGGGGAATCCCGAACATCGCCGCCCGACCGATGAACCGGTCCTCATGCTTCGTCGGATCCTCCGCATTCGGAACGTTCACGTAGACGTCATAGGCAGGTGCCTGCGCCGACGAGGTGACGTTCTCCAGTTGCAGCATCACCTGCTGAATGAGCTGGCTCGGTGGCCCCGTCGGGGCGATTCCTTGCGGAGCAACGCTTTGCGCGAAGGCCAAAGGCGTCACCGGCGTGGGAACATCGACGTGCTCGACCTGCGCGCCGAGAACCACCGGCGCGATGGTGGCGCCAACGAGGTCTCTTTGCAGCGGGTTCATCGGCGGTAATCCGCCAGTGCCGCCGGTCGTCCCACCGGGGCCCGTCCCACCGGGGATTCCGCCGACGACCGCGATCGGGACGACAGCGAGGGGGTCCGTAAGATCATCGTACGTGTAGTCTAGCGCCGGCGCGGCCAAGTTGAGGACGTCGATCGTCCTCATGCTGACCGGGGTTCCGATCGCGTTGTGGAAGTCGAACGAAACGCCCGTCAGCCAATAGGGCGTGGTTAGGTTGCGGTGCGCAGGATCTCGGGCCAGCCAGACCTCCCAAAGCCGGTCGATGTTCGCGTGATGCAACCAGAAGATCGGGTCGAGTGCCGCGAGGTCGGGGTCTGACATCCACCCGACGCTTCCCCCGACGGCAACATGGATGCGATTGTGTACCGTTCCCTCGAGCTCGCCGAAGAAGCCAGAGAAGTGTCCGGCGGCTGCTCCGCCGAAGAATCCTCCCGACCCTGTCGTTCCGGGCGCCACCATCGCCGGTGCCAAATCGACGTCCTTCGCTCCCACACCGCCGCCGGCATTCATCGAGGCCTTGCGCTGAGCGACGAACAGAGGATTGCTCGTCCCGTTCGCGAGCTTCGCGCCGCGAAAAGCCGCAGGCAGGGCGCGCCACACGACGGCGGCAGAGTAGTTCCAGTAGGGGAGCGCCCAGTTGTTCGGCCCGCCGAGCTGAACCACATGCTCGGCAACGATCCGCTCGAAGTGCAGCAAGTACATCCGATGCCACGGAAGGAAAAACGAGGAGCCGTGCTGGCATTGCGCCCAATACTTGGTGAGCGCTGACGGCACCGGAGCGATTCCATGCACCGCGCCTTGATACTCCCAGCTTCGAGCGTCCGACTTGGGCAGCGCCTTCATCGCCGTCACGGCTTGCCCGTACCAGTAGAGGGTCAAGTCGCCGGCCGGCAGTGTGTAGACGTTCCTTCGTGTCCGCGTTGCCATTGTTGCTCCTCAGAGGTTGGGCGTTACGAGCGCGCGACACTCGTGCACCCGTGTTGGGATGGCGTTCGTTCTGAATTCGCGCTCCCGGTTCGGCGCCTGGTCCGACTCCAAGTACCTCACGAACTCAAGAACGAGCCCACTGAACTATGGCGACGTCGAACAAGGCCGACCTGAGCTTCTTCCCGGCCGTGGTTGCTGATGGAAGCCGCTCCTCGAGACGCAAACGTGCTCCGACGATAGGGCCGTTATCTCTCGAACGAGCGAAACGACCGCCGCACGCGTCCCGCTCTTGCAGCCGCACAGCGTTTGACCGTTTCTCACAATCGTCCATCCCCCAGCCTTTTGGGCTCGACGCCAGTCTCCTCCAACTGGCGGATCGGGCGCACAACGGCGGGTCTCGTCGGTTCGGAGCGGCGAAGCTGCTTGCGTTCGTCCCAGTATTCGCGTTGCACTTCCAGTCGAAGCGATTTCTTTGTGTCTTCATCAACCTGAAGCGCGTTGATTTCGTCCTGCCGCTGTTCATGCTCGTCCTCCAACAATCGAAGGCGGGCAGCCAAGTCAGAACTGCTCAATTGATCCTCCGTTCGCCTGTCCCAGCCCATCGAATGCGCGAGATTCCCAGCAACCGTTCCCAAGGGCGCGAGGGCGCCGAGAAGGCCGAATCCAAGATGCATGTCACCCGTGACCAGGCCGATAGTCGTCGCTATGCCTGTTCCAACGACGGCACCCGTGGCTCTCGCAAAGGCCCGCCGTGCATGAAATCGCGAACGCTGTCGTGCGTCGTCCGCACCGACCAGACGTTCCACGTATCTCCGCAGCGCGCTCTTCGGATCGTTCATGGGAATCGCCCGTCTCGCGCGGCGCGCAGTTCCTCTCGTGCATATGACATCTCCTCGCGCTGCAGCAGCGCCGCACTGCGCGCGCTCAGCAGCGCCTCCGCGACGTATCGAGCCGCGAGAGCAATGCCAAGGAAGGCGCTGGTGCTGCCTATCAGATCATCCGCAAAGATCCTATCCAATGACGAGCCGCCCGCCACGCCTGAGAAATAGAGAAGCAGCGCGACGAAGAGTAGGGCGGGAACAGATGTCACGCTGACAAGCGCAACAAGGGCCCACGGAAGCGAATACCCGTCCATGCGATGCCTTCTGTCCTCGCGCTCCAAGTCACGCAAGGCGACGTCGAGATCTTCACGCGAAATGGCATCGTCGCGATGGAATGGCTCGGCGGTGTTCGAGTCGCTCATCAATGCTCCGATCAGGGCTGGTCGCTTCACAGGTAGTCGCCGGCAGAGCCAAACATAGCTCGGCCAACCAAGAGCTCGAGGTTCACAGTGAAGGCCATCTTTTCGCTGTCGTCCTTCTCGGCGAGCGTAAGCGTTACTGCCGGCGTGACGCGAAGGATGCCCTTGAAGGAACCGGCTCCCGATGGGAAGAGGTCGCCCGCCACGTACAGCGGGAACTCGACCGAGACTTTCGTCTCCTCGGCCGCTCCCTTGTTGAACTGGCGGAGTACGGTGAGGCCCACCGCCCCGCGCATTTGCAGGTTCTTGGCTTGGATGAACCCGGCATACGCTCCGCCCTGAATCTCGACGCGGCGGGTTGGTTCGCCAACTCCGTAGTCGTCGCAGACCTCGGCTGGGTCGGTCGTCATCGAGTCAGGCCGAGTGACGTTGCCGACGGGAACGCACAGTCTCGCCGTCGTCGAGGATGCCGCATGGCGCATCTGCAGTCGGGCAGGGAACTCCAAGGAGAAGCCCTCCGCATCCACTCGCGTGTAGAGTGCCGCAGCGCCGAACGAGTGGCGGTTGTCCTTGCCCTTCACCAGCAGCATGGGATCGGCGGCGCTTGGTGCCAGCCACTGGAAATTGGCGTTGCCGAACGTGAAGCCGAACGAGAAGACAGAGGCGGGTACCTCGGCCATCCGATCGCGGCGGCGCTTGCTGAGTTCCTTGAGCGCAGGGATCTCTGCCTTGCAATACCCGATCGCGCTTCCGTACTCGGCGAACGTGGGCTCCCTTGCCGGCGTTTCCTTGGCGGCGTCGGCAACGAGCTTGTCGTGCTTCGTACAGAACGCCGTATCCCGGTCCGGCGCCTTGTCGGTGCACTGCTTCTTGCACCGCTCGAGAGCCACTGGCATCGCTTTTCGGAAGACCTCGTCATACGACACCTCCCGGAGGGCTGCCGAGGAGATGACGAACCCGAAGGCGAGATCAGCCGAGGATGAATCCTCCGCGGTCACCGCGAGCACGTTCGACACGCCCTTGTTGGTCGTTGTTTGAAAGACCGGCGAGAACGACATGTCCCGAAGTGCCGACTTGCCCCAAACGGCATCTGCACCGACCTTGAAGGTCGCCTTGCCGGAAGCGTTCGATTCGAGCCGAAGCGTCGGCAGCACTGGCGCGAGGTGCGAGTTCGTGAGTTCGTCGGCGGCGGCCGGAGTGGCGAGGGCAGCCAAGAGGAAGACGAAGATGGCGTGTCGCATCAGGGAACCTTGAAGCGGTAGATGAGGCCATGCGAAATCTCGGTCGCGTCAAGCGGCTCCGATTCGGCCAGCCGATTGCCGTGCGCGTCGAGAGCGACGATGGTCAGCTTTCCTGCGGGCACCACGTCGAACCAATAGAAGAGCTTGCCGCTTGGAAGGTCGCCCACCCAGCTCGCCGTCGCGCGCGAGTTCACACCATCGCGAACGAGCGTGCTCTCCGCATCGTCGACGTTGATCGTGCCGGCGGTCTGTAGCGTCACGGGGGATGGGTTTGTGATTCGCAGCTCAACTTGCGCCATGTTCGCTCCTTCCTGCGCTACCGCTTCTGTGCTTCGCCGTCGGCGACGCTTGAGACCGAAGAAATCAGTCGGGCCGCCTGTTCCTTCTTTCCGCCTTCGAGCGCCGCCAGCGTGTCCTTTGCGTTCTTCTCGAAGCCCTTGAACATGCCCTCGCCGAGCTCGCGCATCTCCCCGAAGCGCCGATCGAGCTCCGCTTCGATCCGTGCCGTCACCGGCAGGTCGAGCTGCGAGGGCGCGGCGAGCTTGCCCAAGAACCCGACGAACTGAGAGACCGTGTAGGCCTCCAGCAGCACCAAGCCTAGGAACACCCCTAGCTCGACGAACGTGCTCGGCCACTTCCAAACGACGAACCCGATCAACGCCATCAGCACGAGACAAAAGACGAACATCATCGTGACTGGCGTACGGGCGTGTTTCATCTTCTTCTCGGCGTCGAGGGACGCCGAGGTTTCAGCCGCCGTCGCGATCGCCAGAGCCCCTGCATCCGCCTTGCCGTCCGTTCCCTTGGTTGCGTCGCTCATTTGGCGTGCTCCTTTGGCGTCGGAGGTTCCGGCTTCGACACCTGCAAGAGGACCACTTCGTTGTTCGTCACTCTGATCAAGGTCCTGCGCGTCGTGCGCAGGAAGCAGCCCGTGTTCGCCACGCGGCCGTTGATCCCCGGGCGATGGCGGTGGCCGTAGACGGCGAAGGCGAGCCCGGCCTCGAGCCGCAAGAGGTCGATGGCCGCGTCGAGGTTCCCGTCGGGAATGAGGCGCTCGATGTGCCAGCCCGTGACCCGCCGCGCGAAGCGTTCCACCGGATTCAAGACCGGGATCGCGCCGCGGCCGAGCCATCCGGGGAACCCCTGAAACAGCCAGCTCACTTCATGCCCGTGCAAGAGGAGCAGTCGATGGAGCGCGATCGGCCCGATGCACACGCGGTCGTTGCCGAAGAGGTCGCTCAACATCCCGCTGATGCGTAGGTCGTGGTTCCCGAGCACCACGCGAAGGCGCTTGCGGCGATTGATCAGGTCGAGGAGCTCCCTCGTCTTGGGCTGCGCAAGGAGCGCACGAGCGAACCACTCCGCGGTGAAGGCGAGCATGCTCTCCGTGACGTCGCCCAAGAGCACGACCTGGTCGTCGGCCGGAGTCCAGCGCAGCGTCGCGGAGAGAAGTTCGACGTCGTCGTCGATGTTGAACCACTCCGCTGGATGGATGTGCGTGTCCGAGAGCAGCCAGACCGTGCGGTCCTTCGGCACGAGACGCACCGGAAGGGCCTTGCGCTGGACGACCGACACCTGGAGAGCGGCGGGGGGCACGCTACTGACCCTGCTCGTACTCTTTGGTGACGCCGCACTTGCCTGCTCCGGCCTTCTTCCGCCACGCGAAGATCGTCTTGGTCGGCATCGTCCAAGTCATCTCGCCGTCGGCGGCGATGGTCAGCACAACGTGCTCGCGTCCGTCCGCACTTGTCGAGACGAGCTTCGCGCCGAGCGAGAGGAGTGCGTCGTTCGGCTCGGCACGTGGCAGGCAATGCGCAGTGCTGTTGTACGCGGCGGAAATGACGGCCCACTTGGCGTTCACCGCCTTGAAGAACGGTCCGTGGAAGCTCGCCGAACCGTGATGCGGCACCTTGAGGACGTCCGCCTGCAGCTTGGTGCACGTCACTGGATCTTGGTTCTGGCAGTGCGCGGCCACGAGGTCCCTTCCGGCGTCGATCTCGATGTCGCCGGTAAGGAGCAGCCTGCGGCCGGCGTACTCGAGCATCAGGACGAGCGAGTCGTTGTTGATGTCGGTGCCGTCGTCGGTGTCAGGATACCGTCCGCCTGACGGGCTTCCCGTCGCCAGGACCTCGAGCCGCAGCCCCGCCGCGGGTTCGAGAACCTCGCCAACCTTGAAGTTCTTGAACGCCAGACCCTCGGCCTTCACCGCGTCCTCGAACGCCTCCCACGTCGGCAACTCCGCGGCATCGCGGGGCGGCCCGCGTTTCTCGCCGTTGGTGTAGACGGTCGAGACGTCGAGGTTGGCCAGCACGGCGGCGCCGCCGCCAAAGTGGTCCAGGTGCGGATGCGTAATGAAGAGCGCCTCGAGCTTTCCGTCGACGGACGCAAGCACGTCCTCGAGCGCGAGGCTCCACGCGTTGGACTTCCCGGCATCGACGAGGAGGTCTACATCGCCGAGCTGGATCAGGATCGCGTCGCCCTCGTCGATGTCCGCGAAGGTTACGACGAGGTTGCGGTCTACCGTCGCCTCCGGCTCTATCACCACAACCGTCCACCGCTTCGACACGTATCCCGTGAGCCCGCTCCCAAGCCTGACCTTGCGCCAATACTTGGTGGTGCCCAGAAGCTCAGCGACCTCATCCTTGTGGAGCTTCGCGACCACCTTGGAGGTCGAAAGGGGCTTCGCGCGAACCGACACGAACTGCACCACGCCGGTCGCGGTTGTCACCGACTCTGCGGAGGCGGCGCTTGAGAGACAGAGGAGCGCACCCATGACAGCCGCGATCGCCGCGCCGCGGCGTGTTGCACGCCTCCGTCTCTCGCTCACGGCGCGTCACCTGTGGGCATGGTTCACCGTATCGGCGCGCCCCCGCGCGTCGATGCATCGTCGTCGACTACAACACCTTCAGAGAAGGTCGTAAATCATCCTTGTCGGGTGAGGCGCGGGTAGCCGGAAAGTGGACGCGCGTTCGATCCGCGGCGACGATGCCGCCGCATGGAACCCTTGGCCCGGGAACTGGAACGGTTGATCGCCACGTTCACCGAGGGCGTCACGAGCGCCGTCCGCTCGACGGCGCTCGCGCTCGTTGATGACGTGCTTTCGAACACGGGAACTCGGAGCGCCCGCGCCAAGAAGGCGGTCGCTCGTCGTCCACGTAGCGTTCGGCTCCTCCGTCGCGGTGCCGCCGACATCGACGCCGTCAAGGGCCGTCTCCTCGCGGCGATCGGGAGCCGTCCGGGCCTGCGGTTCGAGCAGCTCCGCGCTGGCCTGTCGATCGACCGCCGCGAGCTCGTCCTTCCTCTGAGAAAGCTCGTCGCAGAGGGCGCGGTGGAGGCGAAGGGCGTGAAGCGCGCGACGCGATACTTCCCGGGGCGCGAGATGACTACGAGGAGCCGAACGAAGCGACGTAAGCGGAAAACGACCCGCTCGACACGCCGCTAAGGTTCTGAAACACTCGCCCGCGTGACGTACACCGACGGGGCGGTGGAAACGGCGATCGACCTGCGCGCCTATCGACTCGCGTCGATCAAGAAGGCTGCATATCGCCTCGCGGATCGCTGTACGGCCATCCTCGGGGCGCCGGCGGGCGACACCTTGCCGGTCTCGTTTCGCTTTCGCCCGGGCACCTCAGAAGCCTCCGCGCTCGAGGCAGTGAGATCATTCTTCGAGGAGCTGCTCGACCAGGAGCTCCGCGAACAGATCGCCGAGGAGACGGGTCCGGTCCGCACGCTCATCCTCGCGCACGCCTTCTCGAGGGTCGACCTGCTCCGGCGCGATTGATGGGACTCCACCACCGCTTCTCGGATCGGTCCGCGTTCGCCCCCGGAACCGGCTACCGCCTTCTCCCGTTTCGGTTCGCGCGCTTCGACGCGCGCCGGTACATCGCCACAAACGACGTCGGCGAGTACCTGCTCCTGACGCGAGACGAGCTCGCCGCCTTCGCCGCGCGTCGCCTTCCGCCCGGAACGCCCCTCTACCGTTCGCTGAAGTCGAAGCATTTCCTCTTCGACGACGATTCGCGCGTGGCGCTCGACCTGCTCGCGCTCAAGGTCCGCACGCGCGCCGAGACGATCGCGAACCTGACCGGGCTCCACATCTTCGTCGTCACGCTGCGGTGCGACCACTCCTGCCAGTATTGCCAGGTCTCGCGCCAGACCGAAGACCGTACGGCCTACGACATGAAGCCCGAGCACGCCGACCGCGCGCTCGAGCTGGCCTTCGCGAGCCCCTCGCCCTCGATCAAGGTCGAATTCCAAGGCGGGGAGCCGCTCCTGAACTTCGGGCTCATCCGACACGTCGTGGAGCGCGCAACCGAAATCAATGCTGCGCACGGAAAGGACCTCCAGTTCGTCATCGCGTCGAATCTGACGCGGCTCTCGGACGAGATCCTCGACTTCTGCGCTGAGCACCGCGTGTTCTTCTCGACATCCTTGGACGGTCCGCGGGATCTCCACGACGCGCAACGGCCGCTGAAGGGAGGCAGCAGCCACCAGGCGACGGTGGACGGCATCGCCCGCATCCGCGCGCGGCTGGGGGCGGACGCCGTCTCCGCGCTCATGACCACGACGCCGGCAAGCCTTCACCGCGTCGAGGAGATCATTGACGAGTATGTGAAGCACGGATTCCGCTCCGTGTTCCTTCGGAGCCTGAGCCCGTACGGCTTCGCGGCCAAGAGCCTTGTTCGCCGCTACTCCGTCCACGACTGGGTCGCCTTCTACAAGCGCGGCCTCGCCCATGTCCTTGAGCTCAACCGACGCGGGACTCCCTTCCGGGAGGAGTTCACCGCCATTCTGCTGCACAAGATGTTCGCGCCGTCGGGGACCGGGTACGTCGACCTCCAGTCGCCGGCCGGCCTCGGCATCGGCGCGCTCGTCTACAACTACGACGGCGCGATCTACGCTTCTGACGAAGGCAGGATGCTCGCCGAGATGGGGGACCAGGAGTTCCGGCTCGGGCACCTCGACGACGCGGAGTCGTTCGCATCCGTCGTCACCGGCGAGGCGCTCGTCTCGGTGCTCGACGCGACGCTGCTCGAGAGCGCGCCGATGTGCAGCGACTGCCCGTTCCTGCCCTTCTGCGGCGCGGATCCCGCCTTCCACAAGGCGACCTTGGGCGACGTCGTCGGGCACAAGGCGCTCTCCGCCTTCTGCACGAAGCAGATGGCGGTCCTCACGCACCTGATCGAGCTCCTCGAGGACGACCCGTCGGCGCGCGACATCCTGCTCGGGTGGATCTGAGATGCTCCTCAAGCTCTCAGGACGGCACCTCCGGGCCTTCGGCGAAACGTCGGACGCCCCGTTCATCGGACGCATCTGCGAGCAACCCGATGTGCCGGTTTCCGCGCGCGGAGACGAGATCGTGCTTCTCGATCGCGCGGAGGGCGAAGTGCCGGAAGGCTTCCGCGCCGTCCTCGTGCGGCAGGGCGAAATCGTGGGCGCTCCGCGCGACACATTTCGCCTGGGAAGCGAATTCTCCTACCTCGCGCATGGCGACGTGGTCCGCATCGAGCCCGAACGCCAGTCGCTCACGGCGCTGTACCGCCGCGCGGCGCCGTCGAACTCGCTCCTCGTCACCGAACGCTGCGACAACTACTGCGTGATGTGCTCGCAGCCTCCGAAGCCGCACGACGACGGATACCTCGTCGACGAGCTGCTCTCGGCGATTCCGCTCATGTCACCCGAGTCGCCGGAGATCGGGCTGACCGGCGGAGAACCCTCGCTTCTCGGCGACCGGCTGCTCGAGCTCGTCGGGCAGCTAGGGCGCTGCCTGCCCCACACGTCGGTTCACATTCTCTCGAACGGCCGCGGCTTCGCCGACCCCGCGTTCGCCCGCGCCTTGGCCGCGGTGAAGCACCCCGACCTCAGGGTCGGCATCCCGCTCTACTCGGCCATCTCCGAGGACCACGACTACGTCGTCCAAGCACGCGGCGCGTACGACGAGACCGTGCGCGGGATCCTGAACCTGAAGCGCCACGGCGTCCGGGTCGAGCTCCGCTTCGTCATCCATCGCGACACGTACGAGGGCCTGCCCGAGTTCGCGCGCTTCGTCGCGAGGAACCTGCTCTTCGTTGACCACGTAGCGCTCATGGGCCTCGAGCTCATGGGGTTCGCCCGCTCGAATCTCGAGGCGATCTGGATCGATCCCGTCGACTACCAGGACGAGCTCGCCGAGGCCGCGCTCCTGCTCGATCGCGCCGGGCTCACCGTCTCGATCTACAACCACCCGCTCTGCGTGCTCTCGCTGGCGCTGCATCGCTTCGCGCGCGCATCGATCTCGGACTGGAAGAACCGCTACTTCGATGAGTGCGCAGGCTGCGCCAAGCGTCCGGAGTGCGGCGGGTTCTTCGCTTCGGCTGTCGTGCGCAGGAGCCGCGCGATCCGGCCGTTCTGAGCGGTTGCGCGAATGTCGGAGAGAAGGGAAAATAGGCACGTGACTCGGGGGCGTCTCGTACCGCTCGCGACGGCGCTCTTGGCCGCGCTCGGCGGAGTCGCGACGACCGGGCTCCTCATCGCCGAAGCCGCCGCGCAGCTGGCGCTGAAGCGCGACGACGATGACGACCCTCCGCTGCTCCTGATCGCGCCGAGTAACGACCCGCCGCCGGTGCTTCTCGCGCATCGCTCGCACCGCTCGCACTCATCCCACCGTTCCCATCGCAGCCATTCCTCCGGCTCGGGTTTCCGCAGCCACTCCTCTGGCGGCGGCTCGAGCGGCGGCAGTCGCGTGTACGACACCACGCCCGAACCGCCGAAGCCCGTGCCGCCGAAGCCGGCACGGGTCTCGCTCGTCGCCCTGCCGGGCGGCAAGATCACGCTCGACGGGAAGGCGGTCGGGCGCGACGCGACGGGCACGCTCGTCCTCAAACCCGGCAGCTACGAAGTGAAGGTCGAGAACCGCTTCCTCGGCACGCACACGGCCACGATCCAGGTCCAAGACGGGCAGACGGGCGTCGTGAAGATCGAGTGGTGACGCGATGACAACGGGCGGACCACTTCAACAGTCCGGCGCGTCGGACCGCGCCGTCGCCGAGGCGGTGAACGCGTGGGGTCGAACCGTCTTCGGGGCGCCGCGGCGTCTCGCCGAGCTCGTCACCGGCGTTGCGGTGAACGACGAGGTGCTGCGGCGGATCGTGACCCAGGTCGTTCGACGCGACCTTCGGGAACGGAGAGCACCCGCCGACGAGCGGCAGCCCACGCCAGCGCGTCTCGACCCGTCGCGGCTTGACCCGTTCGCGTACTCGCAGGAGTCGCTCAGGGCGGCGAGCGAATACACCGCGCGATGCGGCACGTGCAGCGGCGGCGGACAGGTGTCGTGCGGGCAATGCGGCGGCGACGGTCGCGCGCGCTGCTCCAACTGCTACGGAACCGGAAAGCAGCGAAGCGAGAAGACGAACCGCCCGATCAAGTGCAAGACGTGCAAGGGGAAGGGCGATGTGGCCTGCGTGACCTGCGACGAGTCCGGTCGGGTGACCTGCGGCACCTGCCGCGGCTCCGGTCACGAGCGCGCCTGGCTCGCCTATGAGGAGTCCTCGCGTTGGCTCGCGGCCGTGGGACCGTCGAGCCCGGTCGTCGTCGCGCACCGCGCGCTCGGCGAGGCGAGGCCGCTTCGCGTCGAAGAACTCACGGCGTTCGCGGTCACCGGGTCGGCGGAAGCGCGAGGACCTCTCGACGCGAGCGTGCTCACGCCCGACGACCATGCCTTCATCGCGGAACGGGCTCGCATCGACCAGCGCCTCGAACGCATCACGCACCAGCAGTTCCTGCGACTCGCCGTGGTGCGACGGGACGCGACATACGAGATGTGCGGTACGGAGGGGACGCTCGTGCTCTCGGGCACGCCGCTCGCGGGGGCGCGCACGGCCGCGGCGGTCCGTCCGATCCGCCGACGGCTGATCGTCTGGGGCGTGCTGTTCGTCTTGCTCGTGCTCGCTCTCGCGGGACTGCGCTCCGCGGTCTTGGGCGGCGCCAGCGCCTACTTCGCGAGCGCGAGGCAGTGGACCGCAGGGCTCTGGGCGTTCTCGGCTCTTCTTGCGGTACCTGCCCTTGGAGGACTTCTGCGCGCTTGGCGAGGCGGATTCCGAAAGCACCGCTTTCGCGGGTACGAGAAGGGATTCGCCGCGGTCGCGCTCGTGGCTGCCGTGGCGATGGCCGGCCTCGGCGCATTCATACGCCCTACGCTCGGAGAGCTGCGTTCCGCGCTCTCTGCCGGCGATACCGGCCGGGCGCGCGAGGTGATCGATGCGCTGAAAGAGACCGAGGGCGCCCGCGGCGCGGTCTCGGAAGCCGAAGACGCCGTCATGCTCGCCGAAGCGGACAAGGCAAGCACCGACGCGCGACTCGAACTCCTCGACAAGGTCGCCGCGCGCTCGGGGACGAAGGCGGCGGAGGCGGCGCAGACCGCGCGGCGCGTTCGCGAAGACGAGATCCGCCGCCTCATTGCCGCCGAGAAGTCCACGGAGGCGATTGCCGCGGTCGCGCGCTGGTTCCCGCCCAACGGACCGCGCGACCCTGACGTCCTCGAGCTCTTGGCGCAGGCGCACGACGTCGCCGCCAAGCAATGCGCCGACGACCCGTGCCGCTACGCGGCGCGCGCGGCCGCCGAATCGTCGCTGACGACGCCGGCGCGCGCGGCCGCAGTGTCCGAGGCGAGAGCTCAACTCACCGCCTCGCTCACCGCCGAACCGCCGAGCGCTGGCGCGCTCGAGCGGCTGCAGCACTTCCGCACGCTCGGCGAGGTGGCGGAGAAGACGCGCGACGTCGCCATTGCGGACGCGAACCTTGCTGAGATCGCGCGCGCAGCGAGCGAACGAGCCGTTACGGAGCGCTCGAAGGTCGCGATCATCGGAGCGGAGAAGCCGGTCGCCGCCGAGCTGCTCGGCGAGCTCCGTGATCGCGACGGCGGGATCGCAGTCGCGACGTTCGATGCAGTGGACGTCCACGCCGTCTTCGACAACAAGGGACGCGTCCGCGGGCTCTACGCGGTCGGCCATTCCGCGGAGCACTCCTCCCAGGGCCGAACGATTGACGCGCTCGTCGCCAGCCGGCTCGGGTCGCAAGCCGTTGGACGATCCGTCGAGGTCAGAAACCCGAGCGAAGAGACGATTTCGAACGTGCGCTGGTCGGAAGGAAAGGTACGGATCGTCGCGCGCTGGTACGACGGCGCGCTGCGCGAGCTTCGCATCGGGGATGCGGAGCCGTAGGCCACGCGCGTGCGATTGATCAGCGGTTCGCGCGACGCGCACGTGGGCGCAACCGAGACTCGCGCTTCTGGGGCACGGCGCGTTTTCTTTGAGCGGGCTTCGACGCGTAGAGTGCCGCGGTCTCTTGCGCGCTCGCCGCGATCTTCTCTCGAAGGTCTGCCGGCTCGAGAACCTCGGCCTCCGGCCCGAACCCCAAGATCAACCGCTCCAACTCGGGGCAGGTTCGCAGATGGAAGTCCACCAGAACATCTCGCTCGCTGACGGATTGCTCCTGCGAGGTGTGCCATTGGTGCGACGTCGCATAGCTGGCCCAGCGTGGAGCGAGTCGCAGGCGCACGTCCCGAACGAGGATGCCCTTCTCCCGGTCGTCGTGGATAAAGATGCCGAGGCTGTCCGCGAATAGCTTCTCGGGGTCGTAGTCGTCAAGGGATGGATACTCGAAGGTCTGCTTCAGCATCAGCGCGGCAGAGATGCGTGCGAACCGGACGATGCGGACCCGGCTGTCGACGTGCCCGAGGAGATAGAGCTGGTGCTCGTGCAGCGCCAGCGAGAGCGGGTTCATGTACAGCGTCTCCGGCTCTCCCTTGAACCTGACGTGTCTCACGCGCAGCGACCTCCGGCGCAAGATCGCGTCGACGATTGTGTCAAGGATGGCCGTACCCTTGCGCCGCAACGCGCGCTCGCCGCCTCGCGGGATGAAGAGGAACTGGCGCACGCGATCCTTGAACATCGGTACGTCCGCGACGCCCGCAAGCACGTGCCCGACGACGTTGCGGAGCTTCTCTTCGTACGGCGTATCGCGGAAGAGACGCGCGAGGCTCGCGCCGAAGCACGCCGCGACCACGGTCGGCCGCGACGCTCTTGCACCGGCCGGAGGCACTGTCGCGTTGATGCTCGTCAGACCATCCTTGCCGCGAGCCTTCGTGACGCTCATTGCTTCCTGAATGGCCTCGATGTGGCGATCGGCGTTCGCGGTGCCGATGCCCAATTCCTCGGCGACGACGTTACGGTCCAACGAGCGCCCCTCCACCAGGAGCGCGGCAAGTCGGTAGCAGCGCCTGAGCTCCGCGCCGCGGCCGCGCTCCTTTTTCACGATCCTCACGGGATCGTACGATCCTTCAAGGATCGCAGATACGCAAGAACCGACGTCTAGGGTGGCCGAAGTGCTCGCGGCCTTCATGGTGACTCCGCGAGCCCGTCTTGAGGGCCCGGGAGGCAACAATGAGCAGCTACTACGTCAACACGGTCGCCCAGTCGAACGGCGATCACGAGGTGCACGTCGAAGGGTGCAGCTTTCTGCCGAGCGCCGCGAACCGCATGTACCTCGGCGAGTTCGTCTCGTGCGTCGGCGCCGTCGCCAAGGCACGCCAGTCGTATCACCAGGTGAACGGCTGCTACTACTGCTCGCGACCGTGCCACACCCAGTGACCGCGTCGAGCGCGGGCCGTGGCGATGCATCATCACACCTGGTACTTCGCGGCCACCGGCGTCGCGGAGAAATCGTCGCGCCGTGCAGCGGACGGTTGATGGCGGCGATCGGCGGCCGTCACACCGGCTACCCGCGGTTCACACCTCTCGGGGGAACGCACTCAACGGTTCACGGGGAGTACGGCCATCCGTGCTGACGCCAGCGGTGTGTCGCGTTCTTGAGGGTGGCGAGCGCGCGTTCCGCGAGCGCGAACGCCGGTACGGCTTGCCCCGTGACTACCGGACGCCCGCGTAGCAACAAGGCGCCATCCGCGACGATGTTTCCGCAGATCGAGTCGACGCAAGAGGACGTACATTCGTCGGCATGGCCGCACCCGCACACATCAAAGAACTCCTCGCCCACGGAGCGCGTCTCAAGATCAAGGCCACGAGCCCCGCGTTGCTGAAGGAGTACATTCAGCTCGCCGTCCAACATGACGGGCACATCGAGATCGTCGGCGGCACGGCCCCGGGACAGCTCCTCGAGTTCGTGAAGCTCGGCGGCAAGCATGTGACGCTCGACCTCTCCGGCGAGTGAGGCCGGCGCGCCGACGCCGAGCGCGGGCGGAGCCATTCACCCTTTTCGGAGGAGTGTGCTCGTTTCCCCGGTGCCGTAGGCTGCACGTAGGGGGACCTATGAAGCTGCGCGTTGCATTCGCGCTGTGTATCGCCGCGGGCTGCGTCTCGGACAGCGGTGATGATGACGGTGGCGGACCGGTCTGCGGGAACACCGTATGCGAGGCGGGCGAGAGCTCGCTCACGTGCCCGTCGGACTGCACGTCGGCCACATGCTCGCCATCAAATCCGAGTTCGTGCGGCGGCGAAACCATCTGCATCAACTCGCAGTGCGTGCCGGCGTTCGGGCGCAACTATGTGTTCACGGTGACGAACGGGACGTTCACCCAGTTCGACGACACGGGCGTGCCATGGGACGCCGGAGGCGGGCTACCGGATCCTTTCGTTGTGCTCACGATCAACGGCACGGCGTACACGTCGCCAACCATCGACGACACGTTGACCCCGACATGGAATTACGCGACGTCACCGGTCGTGATTCCTGGAGGCACCACTCTTCGCATCGACGTCTACGACGAGGACCTCACGGTGAACGACCCGGGATGGGCGTGCCAGGCGAATCCGCTCACGGCCGACTATCTCCGCGGCGGCGGGCTCGCGTGCGCGGGTCAAGGCGCGCTCGCCGGCGCAAACGTCAACGTGACGGTGCGGCCGAACTAAACGCTGAACCGGCGAGTCACGCTCGCCCGCCAGGAGTGCCGGATGCGATCGCTGCTTCTCCTGCTCGCTGTCGTTCTCTTCGGTTGCTCTCGCGAGCCTGCGGATCGGTCGCAGGTCGAAAACGCGCCCAGCGCGCCCATACAGGTGCAGCCAGTTGCCGCGGCGCCTGATGACTTGCAGGGTCAGCAGGCCGTGGTGTGCGGCATTGGGCAAAGCGCGTGCGGCGCGCGGTGCTACGAGGCCGCCAAGGGCGAGAAGTGCTGCCCGAACGGAAAGACCGTGTGTGGCTTCGGCCAGACGTGCTGCGGAGAACGTTGCTTCGATGCCGCGAAGGGAGAGAAGTGCTGTCCGAATGGCACGTCCGTGTGCGGCTTCGGTCAATCGTGTTGTGGCGACCGCTGCTACGACGCCTCGCGCGGTGAGAAGTGCCTTCCATAGCCTTCGCGGCGAGCGAGCTCGCGTGCGCGGCGCCGGGTTCCCGCGCCGTGCGACGCAGGACGCCACGCCGGAGATCCGACGCCCGTCACCCGACGGATGATCGTCGAGATCGCGATGGCCACGTCGTCTCACGATGGCTCGCGTGCGGGAGCCGTCGCAGCCTGCCGCCCGAGAGCGCGCTGCTCGCGACGACCTGAGCGCTGCGCTGGTAGGTCGAGAGGAGGACGGCATCGAGAAGGTAGTCGTTGGCGAGGCGAGTACGGGCCGCTCCGAGCGCGAGCGAAGCGAGCCACAAGGCAACGGGAACGAAGTCTGCGTGCTGCATGGCCGCACGACGATGCGTGTGCCGTGCCAGCCGTATCCCCGTGGATCGTCGTTCACAATGTCCGGTTCTCGGCCGCGCTGTCCGGTCGCCCGGCCGTTCGCGGCCGGAAGCCGGACACGAGGTCGTTCTCGGTGAGAGGCGACATGGCGCCGACTGCACGAGGCGACGGGGCGTGCGCAGTTGAGCGGCGTCGGTCATAGTCGACAGCCCATGTCTCGTCGCAGGTTGGTGCTGTACTTGGATCAGAGCGACCTCAGCGACCTCGCGTCTCGTCGAGGACCGAACGGTCAAGACTATGCGCAGGTCCGCAATCACTTGGTCGACCTCTCGCGGCGCGGGGTCGTACGTGTGCGGACTTCCGTGGCGCACCTGATTGAGTCGTTGGGGCTCGACTGGCGAAGGCGACGGGAACTCCGGCAACTGCTTCTCGAACTCCCCGACGCGGGGTTCTCCCGTGCCTATCCCGGGCAGATTTGGGAAGCGGAGCTGAACGGCGAGGCCCCCGTGCTGGGCGACGTCCGGATCGCGACAACCACTCCGTTGTTTTGGGCCTCTTTCGTCTTCTTCACGAGCGTCAGTCGCCCGCTCTCGGCTATGGAGACGTGGCTCCGGCGGGAGATCAAGAAGGAGAGCCAGCGCGTGCCTGCCGATCTCCAGAAGGTCGTTTCACGCGCGATCATCGAGGGTGATCCGGACCTTCTTCCCGGCGGGAAGCGACTGCTGCGGAATAGGATCGCCTACCTCGTGCAACGGCGCGCATGGCGGTCGCTACAGAATCGCGGCCACGACCACCCGTTCGGATTCCTCCGCGCGTACAAGCGCGGCGTGTCGGGCTTCGGAGTCCTCGATGAACGCATTCGCGACGCCGCGGACCTGACGGGGTCGCCGCAGCGCGCGGCCATGAAGCCCGCATGTGCCGTCAGCATCGCGGTGCGGCGCAGCGTGGGAGCCGATCTTCAACGGGTAGACGAACGAAGCGACGACATGGATGCGATGCACGTCGCTTACGCGGTCTACTCAGACGTCGCCACCGTCGACAAGCGCGTCATGAGCGCCGTCAAGCCGTTCGAGAAGCACCTCGACGTGCGGTTGTGGCCGACCGGCAAGCTCGAAGGACTCGTCGAGGCGATCGAGCGGGGAGTCGGATCGTGCGTGACACCCGCATGAAAGCCTAAGAGCCACCCTTCGCCTTGCGGTTCGCGGCGAGCGGGATCGTCTTCAGATCAAGAGAATCGGGGCATGATCATCTCCTGTCGTGCGACGACGGTATGGAGTGCCGGCATTCCCTGAGCTCAAGGGCTCATTGCGACTTGGCGGACGGGGGATCGAACAGATTCGAGACCACGGTCAGCGCGGCCTCATTGACCGACGTGCGCCAACTGTTCGCCAAGAATGCCAGCGTTGCCGGCGAACTCTGTGGCGTCGCGACGCCTTGCTTGGTCGTCACAAATGGGCCGTCGCTTTCCGTGAGTATGCGCTCCCTCGGCATGGCGCGAATGAGCTCGAGCCCCCGCGTCGAGGAGATCATCGCGGGGTTGATCGAGAAGTAGAATCCGAACTGGATGGCACGTTCAAGCTCGCGCTGTGAACCCGAGAACCAGTGCAGAATGATGCGTCCAGGGTACCGATCGCCGATCGCCGCGATCGTGTCTGCGGCCGCCCGACGCGAGTGAACCGTGATGATCTTGTCGCCAGCTCCGGCGCACTCTTCGAGCGCCTTCGAGAAGACCGAACGCTGCCGAAGCCGGAGTTCCTTGTCGTTCGTCGTGTAATCGAGGCCGATTTCACCAATGAACCGGGTGCGAGGGATGAGCGTCACGAGCTTCCCAACCTCGGCGCCATGCGTTGCAACGAGCTCTGGATGCAAACCGACAGCTGGATGCAGGTAGACCGATCCGCGGGCCAGTCGCTCAGTATGCTCGAACACCGACGGAGCGTTCGTCACGGCGATGGTGTGGATGCGTTTCTCCTCCACGCCTCTGGCGATGGCGATAGGATCGGGAAACAGGTCGACGTGACAGTGCGCGTCGACAAACTCGATCGGCTTCGTCGATTGAGGCGTCATAGTTTTCGACGCGGATAGAGGAGCCTCCCCACCTCATTCATGCCCCGCGCATAGGTTTCGGCAAACGCACCGACGTCCCCCTGCGCGATCGGGCCGGTGCCCAGCACAGCCGCTACGTGGTTTGCGTGCGTGGTCCGGCGGAATCGTTCGAGCGCGATCTTGAAGGCGCGCAGGTCGGCTGCGGTGTCGCTCTCAGGCGGCGGAGGCTTCTTCACAATGTCCGTATCGTAAACACCGTGCGGCATCCCGGCTCGGTGGAAAGCGGCGCGGCGAATGATGCACGGGACACAGTAGCCGCAGTGGTTTCCAGGCTTCCGTCCCCGAAAGCGCCCCGTTTCGGGGTGGGAGCACGACATGGTAAGCGGGGCAACCTTGCCGAGAAGCGATGGATCTTTCGTGCCAGCCAACATCTCGCCCTTCGTTTGGAAACGATAAGGGAGCTCGACAACGAGATTGATGCCGATTCCGTGAAGAAGGTCCGAAAACATGGCCATCACATGCGGGTGCGTCGTCCGCGTACTGTGGCTACCCAGACGCGTCAGCGTGAGCGGAACATTCAGAGAGATGAGGCCGTTTTCCGCAACCGCCAGGCGCTTCGCGGAGACGGCCGTCGCCACGGCAACACCAAGCGCAAGGAACAAGATCGAACGCGAGCGCATCGATTGCTCTCCGACCTCCCGATTCTTCGGGGGCTCGACGAAGTGCATCGAGGCCGTCACCTTGCCACCGAACTTCTCCCTCAACGGCGCGATGACTCGCTGCTGGACCTTGTTTGTGATGCCCGACCCGTGATGTCCAACGAGAACGACGGGCTCGCCGCTGCTCAGGAAATCGATCGCTCCGACGAGAGAGTCGAGCCCGCCTGAGAAGAGGCACACGGTGTCGACGGTGGTTCGCTTGGCGCCTACCTTTGGCAGCGGATGCTGCACTCGTTGCCGGACATCGAACTCCCAGACGTCACCGGTGAGAAAGCTGAGGAGCCGTGCGAGTCTTGGGAGGACAGTCGTCCACAGTGCAGGGTCTGAGACCGGCACATGGAGCTGTATCCGCCGAGTCCAGCGATCGAGATCGAGATTGCGCGGGATGCGAAGGTCTGCGGCGAAGGCCGACGCCGCGATCGTGAGCAGATCGGTTGCGGCATCGGTCGGCACGCGTCCGAGGGTCTTGGCGATCGCCTTGATGGCATCTGGGCCGAGGCTATCAGGGTCACCGACACGGCCAAGACTCAGACGAACGCGCGGCTCGTCTGCGTGTAGCGCTGGCTCAAAGTCGTCGGCGCTGCCGACGCGTGTGATCACATGCCAGGTCATTTCTTCGTCTCAATGAGGCTGTAGGCGTCCTCGAATACTTGATCGATGATGTTCCGTCCGGCGTCGCTCTTCCAATCGATCGACAAGACATCGGTCGCACCAACGGTCAACAAGAGCGTGTCGCGGACGTATTGCCGCATCTCGCGCTCAATCACTACCGCTTGATTTTCGGAGACGGCACCGCGCTCAATCGCGAGGCCGAGTTCGAGCGCCCAGCGATAGAAGATGTATGCGCTCAACGAGTCGCGAACCGCCTCGCGAATATCGGACGTCTTCATTGCTTGCAGGCGCTCGAGCCCGCCGGTTTCTACGCCCCATTTCTCGTACAAGGCGGAGAGGCACTCTGCCATGGCGTAGCGTGCTGCCGCCTCCTCGAGCGTCGCGCCGTCGGGCGCGAGTGCATTCGTGATGGCCGCGAGCACATCATCGGCGGATTGGCCGCTGAGAGAGGCGACACCGATCGTCCTCAGCGTCTCGGCGACGCCGCGCGCGGAGACACCCGAAAGGAAGCCGGCAAGTGCCGCCGTCGCGCCGCGCCCGGCGACGGCACTCTGCGCGGCCCTGCGAGCGCCGCCGTGCGCACGTACGTAGCGGGAGGCGGCGCGGCGATAGCTTCGACCGCCGCTGGCGGATCCCTTGCCCCGGACGGTTCGGCCGAGAGCGATCCTGGCAGACTTCCATTTCGCCGGGCCCGGTGCAGTCGCCGCGGGAGCTCCCCCGGCGTCCCCAGCTGGCGGAGATGCTGGAGGTCCCTGAGTTGATCCTGGGACAGGATGGGAACCATCACCGCCCGGACCACCGACAACACCAGGTGCGCCACCGGTGCCTTCGCCACCGCCCGGAGCACCTCCTGCGCTCGGACCAGCGCCACTTCCGGGAGAGGCGCCACCAACAGGCGGAGTGGAAGCCGCTCCGGACGCGGGGAATGCCCAACGTGGCAACAAACGACTGGCATCGGATGGCCCGCCGTACGACTTCGAAGTTCCCATACCGCTACTTCTTCAGCGCCTTAGAGGCGTTGATCGCCGCCTGCTTCAGTGCACCATTTGTGCTTGTTCTCCATCCCTCGAGGAGCGGTGTCGCAAGCGGGGCCTTTTCGGGCTGCGACGCGAACTGCGCGATCTTGGGCGCGATCGCGAAAGGAAGCGACGATTCCGGTAGCGACCGGAGGAATGTTACGAACTCACCGAAGAGTTCAGGACGAACCTCGATCCAATCGAAGACCCGTGGAAGGGGCGACACATCCGTCATCGAGAGTTCTTCGGCACGTCGCGTCCGTCGCGCCAACGCTTCGAAGACCGCGGCGGCATCCGCGGGTGAAAGGTTCTTCGCGTTCTTGAGGGCGATGAGTCTCACCGCTGTGGTTTCGCCCAGGAGCTTCGTTAGTGCCTCTTGCGCCTCTGGGCTCATTCGAAGCGCGACGTCGACGAAAGCATCGAGCTTCTCGCGTGCAACGAAGAAGTACGGTCTCAGGTCTTCATCCGCGAGCGACGGCTCGGATGCCGCCCACTCGGCAAGCCACGGGTCGGAGCGCCACGTCGCGAGCGCATCATCCCCGATCGAGGTCGGCCGAGCGGCTGCTGGTGCGATCTTGGGCGCAGCGTCTCCGGTACTCTTCGCTCCAGGGCGCGCCGCGTCAGCCGCACCATCGCCGGATCGTTCGTCGGGTGGCGCGGGCGGTCGTTCGAGCGCCGCGAGCTCGGCGGGTTTTCCCGCTTGCGTCGCCTGAAGCTTGGCCAACTGTTTGAACGACTCCGGCTTCAGATACTCGAGGAGCATGAGCTTCGCGAGCGTGCGCTGCTTGAGGACAATGCCACGCGACCTCGCCATGCGGATACGAATGAAGAGGGTGTTGAGGAACCGCTTGCACTGGCGCGGATTGCCAGAGAGCCCGCCCGCGAGCACGGGCGCGATGCGGTCCGCGAGGGCGATCGCTTCGTCGAGGTCTTGCTCGGGTTTGGCGCCAAGCGCCTTCTCGACAGCCCGGCGATCCAGGCTCGCACCAACGCTGGCGTCAGCCTCGATGCCGACGGTGCGCAAGCGTTCGTACGCCTCGGGCGCGAGGACACAGAGTTCCGCGAGGAGTAGCTTGATGTACGTCTCCGTCTCGCCACGCGCCATCGGAGGGATGCGAATCGGGAACTGGATGAGCTTCTCAAGGTAGTCGCGCCCGACTTCCGCGTTGTCCCCGGGTAGCTCGGGGAATCGGCGTCGTACGGCGTACTTGATCAAGCGCTCGTCTGCACCGATCACGAACGCCGTCTTCGGCACGAAGAGGAACAATTTGATGGCTTCGAGGGTCCAGATGATCGTGTCAGGCGAGCAGCGATCGAGGTCGTCGACAATCACGACCAACCGCTTGATCTTCGTATCGTCGAGTAGCTTGCTGAAATCGTCTCGAAACTCGCGGACGCCGCGGCGGAGCTGCTGGCCGGGATCGTTGTCCCGAAGGAACTGACCCAGCTCCTCGGGCTTCACATCCTTGGCCTTCTCCATAAACGAGGAGAAGTCCGGAATCGTGCCGAATGGAACATCCTCGCCGAGCATCGTCGCGGCGGCGACGCGCGTACCGAGGGCCGCGAGCTTCCACCCGTTGATGCGGCGCAGAAGTCCGAGAACGAGCGCCTTGCCCTTGACCGTAAGCTTCTTGCGATCGACGAGTTCGTCGACGATCGTTCCCATCAACGCAAGCTTGGCGTCGTCATAGCCCTCGAAGAGCCAACCGTTGAAGAAGAGAACGAGCGTGTCGTCATCCTTCTCGAGTTCGGCGGCAAGCATCTGCACGACGGTGGACTTCCCAAGACCCCAGTCGCCGAAGACGCCGACGGTCGCCGGGAGAAGGTCATTCTCCTGAACGATCGCAAGAACGGCGTCGACCAGATGCCGGTAGCCGAGCAGGTCCCGTCTTGCTTCGTTGTCAGACCACATGCGTGTCCCATCGTGTCATGTTTGGCATCGTGTCAGATGTCGCAAAAACGGTCAATTCGCCTGGGGCGACCAATCCGAACGCGGCGTCAGCAACGCGGGGCCTTCAGGCTCCGCCGCGCCCTGACAGCATCGTCACCAGCTCGCGTCCGACGTGCACAAGCACGTCGTGCAGGATCGGCGCAAAGACGTCGTCCTTGTTGCGCACCCATTCGGTACGCCGCCACTCCTACAATTGACGACCGGCAAACGCCAGTCCGACCTGCAGCGCCCTCAGCATGTTGCGATCCGGGATCGGATGGTCGAGTAAGTAGGGGAGTGCGAGGACCATCACCGTGCCCAGCATCTTGTTCGCGAGCGCGGGCGTCGCGTAGATGCGGCGCACCTTCTGCAGCGACGCGAAGATCTTGCCAGTCGGCGTGAACTGCCCGGCAAGGCACGCAATGATCGCGAGACGGCGAGGCTCGAAGGGCTTGAGGTACGCGGCGTACGCATCCCATGTGACGAACGTGTCCGGTGCGATGCGGATGCCGTTCTTGTTCGAGTGCCCGACGGTCGCAACCACGTCGAACTTCTCACCAACCAGTTCGGCGAGGCGGGTGTGCAGGTCGTCGAGACTCGTCGCGCGTACGCGGCACACGGTCACGCCGTAGAAGAAAGCGGCGGCGTGAACGAAGGGTGCGAGGTCAAGTCCGTCGGCCTCCAGCTTCTCGGAGTCGAACTGCACAACGAGGATCGACTTGGTCTCGCGGCGCGAACGGCGAGATGCGGCGCCGCGCCGCACAGCACGTCGGACGGAGCTCATCGCGCTGGCCCTCCGACGGCCCAGGGTCTCTCGAACTCGTAGATTTCGAGCGCGTGGACCTCGATCAGTCGAACGCGCTCCGATGCAACCCGACGCACACGAATCGACACCTCGGCCTCCCGGCCGCGAGCACGCGTCACGAGCTCCGCCTCGAAGGCGACGGTTGGATCCAAGACGAACGCGAACCGATAGGCGTCGGGGCGATCGCTCAGCGCACGCGTCGGCAGGTGAGGCCGAGGAAGCCACCGCGGAACGGCCGTGGCCTGGCAACGCACCTCGGAGGCGAGCACGGCATGAACGAACCGCGGCGACACGACGCTGTTCAGATACGGGCGATCGAGACGGGCGATCGTCACGATGTTGTCGTCGGTCATACGCGCGTCGGCGAGGACCACGTTGGCCGCGCGGCGAACAACCGCCGGAACGTTCGATCGACGGACCAACGCCTCGTACGAGTCATACTTGAGGCGGTCCTCGGGCGTCACCTCAAGTGTGATCGTCTCCGAGAAGATGAGCGGCGCTCTCGCGCGATGAGGCGTATGCTCGACTCGCTCGACGAGCATTGCCGCGGCGCCGGCGGTGCCGAGCAGCGCGTCACCGTCGAAGATCTTCTCGACGGCACACGCGAAGCCGCATGGATCGATCGGGATGTCGGGTTCCATCCGCGACCTACGCGTTGAAGGGAATCGGGACGGGGTGCGCGAAGCCGGCGACGTCGTACACAAGCTTCCCACCCAGGTGGCGAACGACGATTCCCTTGAAGAGGTAGGGCACGTTGCGACCGAGGTGGTCGACGACCTCGTCGACCGAATGCACGAAGGCATCGTCGACGCGGAGCGCACCTTCCAGAGCGGTCATCTGGGCGCGACCGACGTCGATCGCGCCGATGGTGACGACGCTGATCAGCGTCGTTCCAGCGGTGAATCGTCCTCGGTTGGCTGTCAGGAGCTCCGTTTTGACGATGTGGTTCTCGTTCATGGTCACCGGGTTAATCATCATACCAATGCCGGACAAGGGGCTCTTCCCCGTTCTTCGCTGACGCTGCCTCAGCGGGATCGCAACAGCTCGGCGAGGGGGTACACGACGGGCGTGCGCCGAGGAACGCGTGCGCCGATCGCGGCGCCCGCGGTGCCGCCGACGCCGAGCAAGGAAAGCGCAGCGCGCGGGTTCTTCGCGATGATCGCGATGAAGCCGGCCACGGCGAGGCCGATGAGCGTGCCCTTCACGATCTCCGTCTCCTGAAGTCCGTGGGCCACCGGGTTGCCACAGCCGTCGACAAGATCGAGATGGAATTCCACGCGACCGTCGTCGAAGACGTGGGCGTGCAGTCCGTCGGCGGCGTCAGTCGAGTATCGAAAATCGCGAGTCTGCCCGACCGGGAGTCCAGGCAAGTCGCAGCTGGGACGATGCGGAAAGCTCGTCCAGTCGACGAGACGTTCGTCGCGGCGCGTGCGGATGATCGCCTGTGCGTCGGGCGCGAGCTCTCCGTTCAACCCGCGCAGGAGCTCGACGATGCGCGAGGCCGTGACGACGCCGGTCACAGCGACCTCGCGATCGCGCCGGCGGCGAAGCAGACGACGGCCCCGACCAAGAGGACTCGACCGAGCTCCTCGAAGCCGTTCTGCGGCGTGACGGGGACAGGAACCGTGATGCGGCGGTAGCGGAGCGGCGCCGGGGCGGGCCGCGGCTGCAAATACTTCCGGGTCATGAGCATCCTCTCTTGGTGGCACGGCGACGTTCGCCGTCCTGGACCCAAAAGCAGGCTGCGTGCCGAAGCACGACCAGGCGCTCCGGAAGTAACCATAGGGACTTACGAGCCACCGTCACCGGCGTCAGATTCGTCCGGCGACGCTGTACCGGGAGAACTACCGGAACCTTTCCGGGTGCCTGTCCTGGCGACGCCGAGGTTGTCGGCGGCCTTCGAAACGGTCTTGGGGTCGCGGCGGACCACGCGCGCGAGAGCGGCGATGGATCCCGCTTTCTGGAGTAGCTCCTCGAATGCGGCCTTGTCCTTCTTGAGCTCGCGCCAGTCAACGGTGGTCTCCTGCACCACGATCACGTCGTCATCGTCGCCGTCCTCGCTCCGCGCCGCCTCCGCAAGATGGGCAAGGATCTCCATGACCACGTCGCGAACCGGCCCCGGCATCTTCTCGAGCCAAGCTTCAAATTTCTGAAGGGGGGCCGACGCCGTGGGGTTGCCAGCCATGCCTTCGATAAGGGTCAAAGCTTTGCGCACCCATGACGGCAGCGGCGCGACGACTTCAAGTTCTGGATCGTCTGCCGGAGGGGCGATTCCATCGATCGCGAAGAGAGCGGTGCGGAACGCCGACACGTGCTGTCGTGCCGTTCGCGTTGCGAGTGCGTCAACAGCGCGAACGAGATGCTCTTGGTCCTCAGGATCGTCGAGGAGCTTCAGAACCAGGTCGGTGTGCGCGAGCTTCGCGACGCTTCGACAGAACCGGACCTCGGGTACCAGCGCAACGACAGCCTCCGAGAAATGCCGCATCAGGGCCTCGCGCGCCGCGTGACGCTCTTCTTCACCGAGCGATCTCGAATCCTCCGCGTACTGTGTGACGAGGATGCTCGCGTAGGGCTGGGTTTCGAAATACGTCTTCTGAATCTCGGGCGGGAGGTCACCGAGATCCAACAGCAGATGCGTGCCGCTCCCTCCGCGCTCCTGGACGATCCGCCGTGCCATCTGGTCGACGGCGCGCAGGTTTCCCGACCACCGATGGACACGCAGCGCGCGTTCGGCGGGAAGCGTGACCTTGACAACGAGCTCACGCCCGGCGTGCCTCGACACACACGCGACGATCGCCCCGAGTGCGTCGTCTCCTCTTTCTCGGAGCGGCTTGAGACGGACCACATGGCCGTTCAGACGATTGAAGACGTCCTCGCGAAACTTGCCGTCGGTGACGGATTGCGTGACGTCACGGTGCGTCGCGGCGATGACCCACGGGAAGTAGTGACTGGGCTTGTCCTCACCGACGGCCCGAACCTCGCCGTCGTTCAGAAAGCGGAGGAGCCGAAGCTGCACCTCGATCGGCGTGTCGCCGATCTCATCGAGAAACACGGTGCCGTCTTTGCAGCGCTTGATGATGCCGTCGCGCTCGGACGCTGCGCCCGTGAAGGCCCCCTTCTTGTGACCGAAGAGCTCGGCCTCGATGAGGTTGGTGGGGAGCCCGCCGCAGTTGATCGGGCCAAACAACTCATCGAGCTCCGCCTCCGTTGGCGCTTTCATGCCACGAGCAACGGCATATGCGCGCGCGTGGATCTGGTGGAGCGCTTTGGCGAGGAGCTCTTTGCCGGTACCGCTTTCACCAAGCAGAAGAACCGGCAGCAGGAGCTCCTTCGGGCGCGCGGCGCGCACGCGTGCCGCCGCCTCGGCGAGATCGGCGGCCTGGGCCAGCACTAGCAGCGTTTCGACGTCGTCGGCGTAGATGGGCGCGTACTCATCGAAGCGGCGCACGCGTCGGCGAAGCCAGTCGATCACGCGCACGGCGTCGGGGGACACGAGCGACGGTTCGGCGGTGTCCGAGGTCGGAGCCTGACGACGCGCCCAGTCCGTGTACCTGCGAAAGGCCGTAGACGGATCCTCGGCGATGGCCGCATGCAGCTCTGCGAATCCAGGCGTCGGCGCGTCGTCGAGGCCGTAGAGCATCGAGAGGAGCGGCCAGATTGCGTCGTGGTCGTCGGCCTCGATGGACCGCACCAAGACCGCGCGCAGGTACGCCGCGACCGCGAGTGGTACCTCGCCTGGAACCCAGAATCGAGCGGAGGCCATCGGGGCGCTCTCAGGCCACCGGCAGCATCTTGAGATCCTGCGCGGCCGCGAGCTCGCGGAAGGCTTTGAACCCGGATACGAGCTCGAGCGGCGTGCGCGGCTGATCGTAGATCAGCCGGATCGATCGTTGATCGATAACAATGTCCGCCGAGAAGTTCGGGATCGACAGGCGACAGTATGTCGCTCCGCTGTCGGCCTTGACCTTGGCACCGGCATCCTCAAGTGCGTCGATCACTTTCTCAAGATCGAGCTTCTTCGTGAACTCGAACTCGAGCGTGTCGAACATGCCGTCGAAGACCTCGTTGAATTCCGGCGACCCGACGACGTTGGGGTCCTTGATGTCGGTGATCTCGCGCCTCAGCACGTATTCGGCGGGGTCTTCGGGGTGCTGGGTGATGAACACCGTGTACGTGAAGGCCGGTGCGTCGATGGATCCACCACCATCGCTCGGTCCGTTCCTCTCGAGGTCCCTGCGCTTCAGTCCGAACGCGTCCTTGATGCTCGTGAACATCTCCTCGAGGTCGGCGGTGATCTCGGCCTCCGCGATGTCCGCGACGAAGCCGGCGCCGAAGCTGCTCACGTCCTTCGGAACGTAGTGCACGCCCTTCTTGAAGCCGGAGAGGCTTCGGATCGCGCCGCTCTCTTCGTTGCGGAAGAGAACGCGCTTGAGATGCGAGAGGTCGAGCGGGGGCGGGATCCGCCGGGCCGCGAGTAGGTCGCCGACGTCAGCGACGATGAAGTCGCCGCTCAGCCCGCCGAACTGCCACGGCGTCTGCACCACGCTCGGACGATCGCGGCGGAGCTCCCGCGGCACCTCCGTGCTCAGGTACTTCTGCAGCTTGGTCGCGGTCACGAAACGCTTGCCCTCGATCGCCTGACTGGCGTGGCCCGAGAGCGCCTGGATGAGGCAGTAAGTCCATACACCGTGCTTGAGACGCGTGGCGGACCAGGATTTCTGGTGCGACCGGCACGCGGCGAACCCGACGCAGTACTCCGAGGCCTCGAACATCGCGCGAAGCTCGTCCTCGGACAGTTCGCCGATCGGGGCTCGCATTCCGTCGTCGATCTCCACGCCGGTCTCGCAGGCGTCGAGAAACATGACGCAGTGCTTGCAGCCTGACTCCTTGAGCAGGTCGTAGATCCACTGGAGCGACACGCACGTGTTCTTGAGATCGTCGGCCTGCGTGTCGTAGCAGTAGACGTAGTTCTTGCCCTTCTCCGAGAATCCGTGGGACGCGATGAAGAAGCAGAACGTGTCGTCGGGCTTCAGCCGTTCCGTCAGCTTCCGCAACTTCGATTTCACGGCCGTCTTCGTCGCGTGTCCGTCGACGAGCGTCACGACCTCGTCGAAACCGAGCTGCTTGAAGACGTCGGACAAATCCTCGGCGTCAGCCGTGGCATAGGTGACCGAGCGGATCCTCCGATCGGAAAAGAGTTCAACACCAACGAGGAACGCGTACTTCGCCATCGCCCTCTCCTACCGCTCCGCGGCAATGTGGATGGAAGGAACGGGCGGCTGCCTGTTGGCGCCGCTGGCGTTCCCGGGGGCGATCCAGTGTGTGACGAGAGCGATCATGTGGTCTCCGAGGCATGGACAAGCCGCGGTCCACGGCCCTCCCTGGGGAGGGGCACCATGTGCACGCCCAGGGTCCGCGTCAAGGCCTCGGAGATCGCGCGCTCACGCAACCAGGCGAAAGGTCAGCGCATTCACGTGATGCGCGGATGAACCAGCTGCGCATGAAGATCGGCGTGGTCTACGGCAACCCCGAGACCACCACC
>SXGT01901117.1_pt1 | contig 52629 bp, 29 predicted proteins | sample 3176221 | NCBI WGS metagenome assembly SXGT01 (sample SAMN11356862, study PRJNA531348) | freshwater metagenome | isolation source: freshwater sample F1-120 | place: China: Fuxian Lake, Yuxi | collected 2017-12-25
GTTTAGTTTTTGTTTCTACTGCAACCGGACAAGTAAATTTATCGGCAAGCACTGCTGGAACATACACAGTTACAAATACAATTGCAGCATCAGGCGGATGTCCTGCTGTTACTGCAACTGCAACAATTACTATCACAGCGCCACAAGTAGCAACTTTTAGTTATACTGGAACACCTTATTGTCAGAACGCTGCAAACCCTTCTCCGACTTTCAGTGGTGGTGGTGTTGCAGGAACTTTTTCTTCTACTGCAGGTTTAGTTTTTGTTTCTACTGCAACCGGACAAGTAAATTTATCGGCAAGCACTGCTGGAACATACACAGTTACAAATACGATTGCTGCATCAGGCGGATGTCCTGCTGTTTCTGCAACAACAACAATTACAATCACTGCTCCGCAAGTAGCGACATTCAGTTATACAGGAACACCTTATTGTCAGAATGCCGCGAACCCATCTCCCACTTTTAGTGGTGGTGGAGTTGCAGGAACATTTAGTTCAACCGCAGGTTTAGTTTTTGTTTCTACTGCAACCGGACAAGTAAATCTTTCTGCAAGTACAGCCGGAACATATACGGTTACAAATACAATTGCAGCATCAGGCGGATGTCCTGCTGTTACTGCAACTGCTACAATCACAATAACGACTCCGCAAGTAGCGACATTTAGTTATACAGGAACACCTTATTGTCAGAACGCAGCTAATCCATCTCCAACTTTTAGTGGTGGCGGTGTAGCCGGAACTTTTTCTTCCACAGCAGGGTTAGTTTTTGTTTCTACTTCAACAGGTGAAATAAATCTTTCTGCAAGTACAGCCGGAACTTATACGGTTACAAATACAATTGCTCCCACTGGTGGATGTCCGGCAATTACAGCAACAGCCAGCATTACAATTAATCCAGTACAAAATGCCGGATTCAATTATTCTTCATCTACGTTCTGTCAAACAGGGACAAATCCAAGTCCTACAATCACAGGAACAGCTGGTGGAATATTTACATCATCCCCTGCAGGATTAGTTTTTGTTAGTACAGCAACCGGAGAAATTAATTTGGCTGGAAGTTCATTAAATACTTATACTATCACATACACAACTCCAGGACCATGTGCTAGCAGCACCACAGCTTCAATTACAATTACTACTGCTCCTATTGCAACTTTCAGTTATACAGGAACACCATATTGTCAAAATGCGACAAACCCTACTCCAACTTTTAGTGGAGGCGGAACAGCAGGAGTATTTAGTTCAACTGCAGGATTAGTTTTTGTGAGTACTACAAGCGGAGAAGTAAACCTTGCCGCAAGTACTCCGGGAACATACACTGTCACAAACACAATTGCTGCTAGCGGAGGATGTGCAGCAGCAAGTGCAACAGCAAGTATCACAATCAATCCTGTACAAAATTCAGCTTTCAATTATTCTTCTCCTACATTCTGTCAAACAGGAACAAATCCTACTCCAACAATAACAGGAGTTGCCGGAGGAACATTTACATCTTCTCCAGCAGGATTAGTTTTTGTTAGTACAACAACCGGAGAAATTAATTTATCAGGAAGTTCGTTAAACACATATACAATTACTTATACTACTGCAGGCCCTTGTCCAAGTAGCTCAACAGCAACAGTTACAATCAGCAATCCAACTTCTGCTGTGATGAATTATGGTGGACCATATTGTCAAACAGCTTCAAATCCTTTACCAACTTATGGAGCAGGAGCAAGTGCAGGAACATTTAGTTCAACCGCAGGATTAATTTTTGTAAGTACTACAACCGGTGAAGTAAATCTTTCAGCAAGCACACCGGGCACATATACAATTACAAATACAATTGCTGCTTCAGGCGGATGCCCTGCATCAACTGATACAGCAGGCATTACAATCACAGCTCCTCAAACTGCAACATTCAGTTATACTGCTTCTCCATATTGTCAGAATGCAGCTAACCCTTCTCCAACTTATAGTGGTGGCGGTGTTGCCGGAACATTTTCTGCTTCATCAGGAGGATTAGTTTTTGTAAGCACTACAACGGGTGAAGTAAATCTTGCAGCAAGCACTCCCGGAACCTATACTGTTACCAACACAATTGCAGCAACTGGCGGATGCCCTGCTGTAACAGCAACAGCAAATATAACCATCACTGCTCCACAAGTTGCAACATTTAGTTATACAGGAACACCATATTGTCAGAATGCAACAAATCCCTCACCAACATTTAGTGGTGGTGGTGCTGCAGGTACATTCTCTTCTACTGCCGGATTGGTTTTTGTAAATACTTCAACAGGAGAAGTTGATCTTGCAGCAAGTACTACAGGAACATATACAGTTACTAATACAATTGCTGCAGCTGGCGGATGCCCTGTAATTACAGCAACTTCAACTATAACTATAAATCCTGTTCAAAGTGCTGCTTTTAATTATTCTTCCTCTACTTTCTGTGCTACAGGAACAAATCCAACACCAACAATTACAGGAACTGCCGGAGGAACTTTCAGTTCTTCTCCTGCGGGATTAACTTTTGTAAGCACAACAACCGGAGAAATAAATTTATCGGGAAGCTCGTTGAATACTTATACAATAACTTATACAACAGCTGGGCCATGTGCTGCAAGCGCAACAGCAACAATCACAATTACAAACGCGCCTGTTGCAACTTTCAGTTATACAGGAACGCCTTATTGTCAAAATGCTGCAAACCCATTCCCGACTTTTAGTGGTGGTGGAACAGCTGGTGTTTTCAGTTCAACTGCAGGTTTAGTTTTTGTAAGTACTTCAACAGGAGAAGTTGATTTGGCAGCAAGTACTCCAGGAACATATACTGTTACAAATACAATTGCAGCAAGTGGCGGATGCGCTGCTGCCATTGCTACTGCAAGCATCACAATTGATCCGCTACAAAATGCAGGGTTTAATTACTCTTCATCTTCCTTCTGTCAAACAGGAGCAAATCCTATCCCAACAATTACGGGAGTTGCAGGTGGAACATTTTCTTCATCTCCTGCAGGTTTAATTTTTGTTAGCACAACAACAGGAGAAATTAACTTATCAGGAAGTTCTTTAAATACTTATACAATCACTTACACAACTTCTGGACCATGCGCAAACAGTAGCACTGCAACTGTTACGATTACTCCGGCTCCTATTGCAACATTCAGCTATACCGGAACACCGTATTGTCAAAATGCCACAAATCCCTCACCAACATTTAGTGGTGGCGGTGTTGCAGGAACTTTTTCTTCTACACCAGGATTAGTTTTCGTGAACACTTCAACAGGAGAAGTTGATCTTGCAGCAAGCACTACCGGAACATATACGGTGACTAATACAATTGCAGCAAGCGGTGGATGTGCAGCTGTTACAGCAACAGCAAGTATTACAATTAATCCTTTGCAAAACGCAGGATTTAATTATTCCGGTTCTACTTTCTGTTCATCAGGAACAAATCCTACTCCAACTATTACAGGAGTAGCAGGTGGAACATTTACATCATCGCCAGCTGGATTAGTGTTTGTAAGTGCAACAACCGGAGAAATTAATTTAGCAGGAAGTTCTTTAAATACTTACACGATTACTTACACTACTCCGGGACCATGTGCTAACACAAGCACTGCAACAATTACAATTACAAATGCTCCAGCTGCTACTTTCAGTTTCACAGGAACACCATATTGTCAAAATGCTTCCAACCCTTCACCAACATTCAGTGGTGGTGGAACTGCAGGAACGTTTACTTCAGCTGCCGGTTTAGTTTTTGTTAGTGCAACAACCGGACAAGTAGATTTATTAGCAAGTACACCAGGAACCTATACAGTAACAAATACAATTCCTGCATCAGGTGGATGCCCTGCTGTTACAGCTACTGCAACCATTACAATAACAGCTCCACAAACTGCAACATTCAGTTATACTGGAACTCCTTATTGTCAAAATGCAACTGACCCTTCTCCAACATATAGCGGAGGTGGAGTTGCAGGAACATTTAGTTCAACTGCCGGTTTAAGTATTAATGCTTCAACTGGTACTGTGAATTTAGCTTCAAGTACTGCAGGAACTTATACTGTTACCAACACAATTGCAGCAACTGGCGGATGTCCTGCTGTTACTGCAACAGCAGCTATCACAATTAATCCATTGCAAAATGCAGGATTTAATTATTCTTCTCCTTCATTCTGTCAGTCGGGTACAAATCCTAGTGCTACAATTACAGGTGTTGCAGGTGGAACATTTACTTCATCACCAGCAGGATTGATTTTTGCAAATTCTGCAACAGGAGAAATTGATTTAGCAGGAAGTACATTAAATACATATACAATAACTTATACTACTCCAGGACCATGTGCTAATACAAGTACGGCAACAATTACAATTACTCCTTCTCCAACAGCAACAGCAACAAGTGCAAATGTTTGCCAAGGAGAAACACTTGATTTTGCATCAACAGGTGGTGGAACATATAGTTGGACAGGACCAAATTCATTTACGTCCACACTTCAAAATCCTAGTATTACAAATGCCACAGTTACAAGCAGTGGAACTTATACAGTTACCATTAATACTGGTGGTTGTATAGACACTGCACAAGTATCGGTTACTGTTTATCCTTCTCCATTAGCAAGTGCAGGAGCAGATGTAACTATTAGCTCAGGAACAAGCACAACGTTAAATGCAAGTGGCGGAACAACTTATACTTGGAATGCTTCACCTGATTTAAGTTGTACTAATTGTCCGAATCCAACAGTAAGCCCCACAGAAACTACAACATATTGTGTTGTTGTTAGCAATGGAAATTGTGTTGATAGTGCTTGTGTTAAAGTAACTGTTGAAACACCTTGCCCAACAAATAAAGAACTTGAAATACCAAATGCCTTTTCTCCAAATGGAGATGGATTTAATGACTTCTTCTGTATCCCGGGCTGGGAAGGCTGTATAGATGAGTTCACTATTTATATTTATGATCGTTGGGGAGAAAAAGTTTTTGAATCAGAAGATTCTACTTTCTGTTGGGATGGAACATTCAGAGGTCAAACAATGAATCCAGGCGTACTTGTATATTATGTTAAAGCAACAATATTCAATGGTGATAAAGTTGTTAAAAAAGGAAATATCTCCCTAATCCAATAATATATTTTAAAGAAAAAGACAATGAAAAAAATAATCGCAATATCAACAATCATCCTTTTTGGAAATTTATTGAATGCACAAGACATTCACTTTTCTCAATGGGGTCAAACACCGGCATTAATAAATCCGGCACTCACAGGTTCATTAGCTGTAGTTAGGGCTTCCGTGATTTATAAAGATCAATGGAGAAGCGCAACTGTTCCTTACCAAACTTATGGTGCTTCTTTCGAGATGAAATTTAAGGCCAGTAACTGGGAAAAACAAAATCAGCATTTAACCAGAATCTACAAAAAAGCATTTAGCAGAACTGCTGGTGGATTATCCTTTTTTAATGATAAAGCAGGAGATGGGAAAATGGGCTCTACCCAAGCTAATTTATCTTTTGCAACATTTGTAAAACTTTCGAAAAAAGCAACACTTGCTTTGGGATTACAAGCAAGTATTGTACAACGTAAAATTGATTACTCGAAATTAACTTTCCCGAATCAATATAACGGAACCGGTTTTGATCAAACATTGAGCACTGGTGAAGATTACAATGCACAAAATTTTGTTTACCCTGATTTTGCCGGAGGAATAAATTGGAGTTATGGATTTACTGAAAAATCAATTGCTGCAAACAATGAATTAAGAATAAATGCAGGTGCAGCAATGTATCACATCACTCAACCAAAACAAAAATATCTTTCTGCTACTTCTGATAGATTGAATTCAAAACTTGTATTACATGCTGATGCAGTAATTGGAATTAGAAATTCAAATGTTGCACTTGTACCAAGTTATTTATGTGAAATAAAAGGAAAGTCTTATGAAATGATTGAAGGATTTATGGTGAAATATTATTTCAATGATGATTCAAAATATACTGGTTACTTAAAAAGATCTGCGTTTGGAATTGGATGCGCATATAGAAATAGAGATGCTATTCTTTTATCTGCATTACTTGAATATGAAAATTATGCTGTTGGATTTAGTTATGATATAAACACTTCAAAGTTAGCAAAGGCAACAGTTGGAAGAGGTGGTCCGGAAATTTTTATTCGATTTGTTACCCCAAGTCCATTCTTAAACCAAACATCGAAAGCAAGATTTAATTAGTACTCCCAATAAAAAAACGCATTATGTTAAACCATTAAAAAAAACTACAAATGAAAAAAATTTACTTATCAATTGTGCTTTCTCTCATAATAAACATGACACAAGCACAGTGTTTAGTGACTGTAAACGGCACAAACATACAATGCAATGGCTTATGCAATGGCTCAGCAACAGCAAACGCAGTGGGCGTTCCACCAATCAATTATTTGTGGTCCCCGGGAGGACAAACAACCGCAACTATTACAGGATTATGTTCTGGAACATATACTGTTAACATTGTTGACGGATCTTCATGTACTTCCTCTGCCACAGTTACAATTACAGAGCCGGCTGTCTTGATGGCAACTGCAACAAAAACAGACATCACTTGCAATGGATTATGCAATGGAACAGCAACTGCTTTTGTAAGTGGTGGAACCGGAAGTTACACACATAAGTGGAGCACTGTTCCAACACAATCTACCGCAACAGCAAATAGTTTATGTGTCGGAAGTTATTACGACACAATAAGTGATGCGAATGGATGCCAAACAATTCTCGGTCCCGTTTCTATTTCACAACCTGCTGCATTGGTAGCAATAGTTACCTGCGGAAGTGTAAGTTGTTTTGGAGGAACTAATGGAACAGCAACAGCAACACAAACCGGTGGAACAGCATCTTATACATATGCATGGAACACTATTCCCGTTCAAACAACATCCAGCATAAGCGGACTTCCTCCCGGAACATATTCCTGCACTATAACCGATGCAAACAATTGTACATCTTCAAACAGCTGTACTGTTAATCAACCTTCAGCTGCATTGGCAGTAAATGCTACTAGCTCTAACGCTTCATGTGCAACCTGTTGTGATGGTTCTGCAAGTTCAACAGCATCAGGCGGAACTGCTGGCTATACTTATTTGTGGTCTCCTGGCGGGCAAACCACACCTAACATAACAGCTGTTTGTCCGGGAAATTATACTGTTTGTGTAACGGATGCAGCAGGATGTACTGAATGTACTTCGGTATCTGTCAACTTTACTGTTGGTATTGCTGAAAGCGTTTCGGCTGGTCCAATTCATATTTTTCCGAATCCGGCTTCTGAATTTATCACTTTGAAAATTGAGTCTAATTCTCTTTCAAGATCCGAATTATACATTAGTAATATTCTTGGAGAGAAAATATATGGTGAAAATATAGATGGCTCTAAAAATATCACAATGAATATTAATGTCTCAAAATATAATCCGGGAATTTATTTTGTGGCCTTAAAAAATGAGAATGGAATTTCAGTAATGAAGTTTATTAAAAAATAGTTTAGTTTAGTTTAGAATAATTAATTACACCTATTTACTAAAAAAGAAATTCTCAACTCAAACATACTTTCGGGGGTGTTCCGTCTAATTATGGGAGTAGCTAGATTCACCCAAAAAAAATAATCAGAAATGATTATTCCGAAAGCCTTGTTTGTTATAAAAAATCCTTCTTTATGAAGGATTTTTTTATTTTAAAAATAAGCCCTCACCTGCGCTCCACCTGTATGAATCACTTTTGTTCCTTCGGATTTTCTTCCGTCATACGTTAAACTCAATTGTAAATTATTAGAAAGCGTTCGTTGATACATTGCTCCCCAAGTAATATTTTGACCTGTTTTCAAAGCATCTAACATTTCGAATGCTAATGAAGTATTTTGTGTTCCATTAAATTTTATCCGGATAAAGTTTGCTTTCAAATTCAAACTTCCCTTTTGCAAAACATTGTATTTTATTTCTGCACCATAATCTTGTAGCTCTGCTTTTTGTCCACCATATTCTTCCCTGTTTTTTTTCTCTGTATATTTAAATGATACAGTTGCTCTGAATGCAGTATTAGGCTGATAATTTAGTTTCGGTTCAGCTTCATAATATATTATTGAATAATCACGTGATGAAAAATATTGAGAACTGCTTTTTTTAATCCCGTCTTTGTAAACTGCATTTAAACTAAACTCTTTCGTCATGTTCCATCGCAAGCGAGCTTCTTTGTATTGATTCAAGCGTGTATCAAATCCATTCACCAATAAAACTTTATTCTGAGCATCCTGAAAAGATAAATCTAAACCAAAAACCGGACTCAGTTGATTTATAAATAAAGTATTTCTAAAAGAAGAGTTGATTGTTACCAATGTTTTAAAAGCAGCCGCGCTTGTATCGTTCGGAATTATTAAAAAAGGATTATACGCCTTTGACAAATCACTTTCTGTTGATTTTCTATCTACACGATAAGATGCCTGGTTAGAAAAGCGAGCAATGAATTTTTTTACTCCTTTTTTATTTGCCCAAAGTGCCGAAGGTTTAAAAGTTAATGTTTGACTGAATTGATTGCTGTATACTTTTATATAATCGTTTGTTGGAGTGTATACTTTTATATAATCAGCCGTATTCGGGAATGTTGCAATTTCAAACTCGTCTAATTCTTTTATTCCGTTTTCATTATAATCGTTCCAAACATAAACACCTTGCCCTACTGCTACAAGTATATATGAAAACTCTTTTTTGATTTCTAAGCCGGAACCAATTTCATAAAAGGTACTGGAATAAATAAATCCTTTCCATAATCTGAAATTATATTCAGCACGCGCAACCAATGAATTGTCGGGCTTTTGGGAAGTCAACAATGGATCTCTTATTTTTAATTGTCTATATGATGCATTTAACTTTAATTGATTATTTGAATTTTTTATCAAGTCCAAAAACCCACCATAACTTTCGGCATAAGTTGTTGTAACCAAATTTGTTTCACCTAAAATATTCCTGACTGCATAGTCTGTTCGTTGTTTGTAATTTATTCCATACCTGTTTTTTGTAGTGTCTGCATTTTGCATGTAGGCTTGCCATTCCCAGAACTCATAACTGTTTCCTAAAAGTGAATCTTTTTTGCCAAGCGCGAATTTATTTTGTTCAAATTCATCTTTTAATCCGACTGTCAACCATTTTATTTTTTGTGATATTCCACTTTTATGTCTATAAAAATTAGTATTTGTTATGCTTGCCGAATTCAATAAACTTCCATCATATTGAACAGTAAATCCTTTTTTTGTTCCTAATAGATTTGCAACATGTTTGTTTGCATTGTATTTATCATCTTCAAAAAATGCATTGAAACGATAACCAATTGTGCCTGTTCCTTTTTTTGCTAATCCAACTGCTGCCCCAACAATATGCTGGTCGGCTGTTTGTAAAACACTTCCTCTGTTCCAATCGCGTTCAAACTCAACACTTCTATAGCGTTCTATAGGAGAAAAATATTGTTGAACGTATTCGTAATTTACATTGGTTAATAAAACAAGAGGCGCGACACTGTCTACAACTTTCTCAGGAGCAAAATTTCTATGACGAAATGGTTTAGCATTATCAAAATTCATTTTCAATCCATAACCAATATCATCTTTACTATCAGCTGACGAAAATGTATTGATATCGTTTTTACTTAGAACTCCTTCAACTGATAATTTTGTATTCTTATTAAACGCATAATCAAATCCTGCAGTCACCATTTGTTTTTGCTTGGGTGTTACTAACTGAACAACCGGTTCGTAATTTCCGTTTGGAATATTTGTCACCGTATCGGGCATCACCCATTGAAATACTTTTCCATTTGCACTTGTAGTTATCTGAACATAATTTCCTTTATTAGCTCCTACATTACTATATGTCACTCGATAATGCGCACTGTCACTGTTTGTGCTGTATAAAAAAATGTTTGGGAAAGTAAACGTTCCAATTGTTGTATCAATTTTTTGATACAAAACTTCGTTATTATTAAATGCAACACTATCAAAACTCGGACTAACAGCTAAAGAAAGTGTGTCGCCAATTTCGGATAATAATTTTTTTTGTGAAGGAGATAAATCTTGTTGCAACGGTTGATTTTTACTATCCTGTTCGGAGTAAACATGCAAATGCAATTTCAATTTATTTTGCTCGTACTCATTTGCAAAATGCAAAATAGAACGAGCATAATTTTTATCAGAATACTGAAACTCCACAACAATTCTTTTATCTTTTGTGATAAGTTGTTTGGCAGTAAAAATAATTTCCGAAGTATTGTAATTGATTACATAATCATTCTCTTGTCCCCTGTCCATCAACCTTCCATCTATGTAAACTTTTTCTGTTCCGGATAAAATTATAATGAATGGTTCATTTTCTGCACCACGCAATCTGTAAGGCCCTTGATTATTTTCAATACCTTGAATTTGATTTCTTGCAAATTTTCCTCGTGATACTGCAGCACTTAATCCTGTTTTATAAACTCCTTGTTTTTTTAAATCTTTGTTTTCTGCATTTGTTTTTTGAATTGTTGAAAAACTAATTCCTTGTGCTTTTTTATTAAAGTTCATAAAATATCCATAAGGCCTAGCCATCTGAAAATCTCCTGCAATTAATTTTGTTTTTTGATTGGAGAGCTGAATAAATACTTTGTCGAACTCTTGTAATTGCTGAGTGTTCCCATCCGGTTGAATAGGAATATTATTATCCGTTGCAGCTAAAAGTATATCTACATTATTATTTAAGTGTCCGGATAATTGTAAATTCAAATTAGAGTTCACAACAACATCTTGATTATTTCCAAATGAAATTCCGCGTGAAATACTTCCGCTTTTATTTAATCCATCCATTTTAAAAATATCATCGTTTTTCGATTCTATATTATAACTGAATGGATTTGTGTTCCCATTTAAATCTGGCTTAATTCTATTAGCGTCTTTGTGTTTTGTTTCAGAAGAAAATAAATAAGGAAATGTTTTGTAATATGTTCTTAATCCTTGTAAAGGAATACTATCAGAAGTTATTTTTTTTCTGTTTAGTATTAATTGTCCTTCGGCATAATTTACTTTATAGTAAGAAGTGTCTAACAATCTACCATCAGCAATCGCAATTTTAATTGAGCCGGGAATCAGACTAAGGGAATCAAGCTGTATAGTATCCGAAAGCGTTGTTAATTGTTTAATATGATTGTTTCCTGTATTTTGTGAATAACCACAAAAACAGAAAAAAAGCAAGACATAAACCAATATGATTCTCGGCACTATCACAAAATTAAAAGTACAAATTATGTATGAACAAATGCATTTTATACATTTGTTCAAATTGTACTATATATACGTTTAAATATGACAAAAATTATAACTTATAACCTCAATGGCATTCGTTCGGCAATGAGCAAAGGCTTAATGGATTGGCTAAAAGCAGCAGATCCAGATGTTTTATGTATGCAAGAATTAAAAGCAGAGCCCGGACAATTAGACCTATCTGTTTTTGAAGCTGCCGGCTATCATCATTACTGGTATCCAGCACAAAAAAAGGGCTACAGCGGGGTTGGAATTTTTACAAAACAAAAGCCCGACCATGTGGAATACGGCTGTGGCATTGCTGAATACGATTTTGAAGGACGAGTAATTAGAGCCGATTATGGTGACGTTTCTATCATGAGTGTTTATCACCCTAGTGGGAGTAGTGGTGAAGACCGACAAGCCTTTAAAATGAAGTGGTTGGGCGATTTTCAAAAATACATTGATAAACTAAAAAAAGAGCGTCCAAAACTCATTATTTGTGGCGATTATAACATTTGTCATGAGCCAATTGATATCCACAATCCCAAGAGTAACGCCAATAGCAGCGGGTTTTTGCCAGAGGAAAGAGCCTGGATTGATGCATTTATGAAAGGAGGATTTGTAGACAGCTTTCGTCATTTTAACAAAGAGCCTCATAACTACAGCTGGTGGAGCTTTAGAGCCAATTCAAGAGCCAAAAACTTAGGATGGCGCATCGATTATAATCTGGTTAGCAAAAATTTAGAGTCGAAAATGAAAAGAGCTACAATACTAGCAGAAGCTAAGCATTCCGACCATTGCCCGGTTGTTCTGGAAATTGATTTATAAAAATTTGCCATTTGTCAGTCATAAATTGGGTTTTGGGCTAAAACTTTCTCAATTCGTTTGAAATTTGCATAATATCTATATATTTGTACCTTAGAAAAATAAATACCTACTTATATCTGATATGAAAAAAGTTATTTACTCATTATTAATTGCAGGATTATTTGCTTCTTGCGGTGATGGAACAACTACTACCGGTGAATCTCGTGAAGCCAAAGGTGGCGTTTTTTACGGAAGTGTTTTTAAAATGAATGAAGTGGAAGATTTCCGTAATCTTTACCCATTAAACATCACAGAAGTTACCTCTCATCGTATTGCTAATCAAGTATACGAAGGCTTAGTAAAACTTTCTCAAGGCGACTTAACAGTTGTTCCTGGGTTGGCTGAAAAATGGGAAAAAAATGCAGATGCAAGTCAATGGACTTTCCACTTACGTAAAGGAGTTAAATTTCATGATGATCCTTCATTTGCTGATGGCAAAGGACGCGAAGTAACAGCAAAAGATTTTGTTTATTGTTTCGAAAAACTTTGTTCATCAAGCCCGGAAAATCAACAATTTGGAAATACATTTAAAGACAGAGTTGTAGGCGCTAACGAATATTTTCAATCTACTATTGACAAAAAACCTTTGGCAGGTGGTGTTGCAGGGATTAAAGCAATTGACGATTATACTTTACAAATTAATTTGCTTCACCCTTTCGCAGGATTTCTTAATATCTTGAGTACTCCTGGATGCTGGGTTTATCCTCAAGAAGCAATGGAAAAATACGGAGTGGATATGCGTGTGAAATGTGTTGGTACAGGTCCTTTCCAAGTGAAAAGCATTAAAGAAGGGGAAGCAGTTATTTTAGAGCGCAATCCAAACTACTGGAACGTAGATGAGCATGGCAATCAATTACCTTATTTGGATGCTGTTAAATACACATTCATTAAAGAAAAAAAATCAGAGTTATTAGAATTTAAGAGAGGTAATTTGGATATGATTTTCCGTTTACCAATCGAAATGATTCCGGATATCTTAGGAGAACTTGGAAGTGCTAAAGAAGGAAATGCTCCATTTGATATGCAAGTTGTTCCTGCTATGAGTACGTTCTACTATGGTTTCCAACACCAAAGCAATATCTTTGATAAAAAAGAAGTTCGTTTAGCATTCAATTATGCAATCGACCGCGAAAAAATTGTGAACTACACTTTACAAGGTGAAGGCGTACCGGGAAATTATGGTATTGTTCCTCCAAGCTTTAAAGAGTACGATTCAAAAGCATTAAAAGGATATACTTTCGATGTTGACAAGGCTCGTAAATACCTTGCTACTGCTGGTTACCCTGATGGAAAAGGATTTCCAAAATTAACTTTACAAATCAACAGTGGTGGTGGTGATAGAAATATTCAAACAGCTGAGGTTATTCAAAAAATGTTGAAAGAGAATTTGAATGTTGATGTTGAAATTAACGTAATGCCTTTTGCTGAACACTTAGAAAGTTTAGAAACAGGAAAAGCAATGTTCTGGAGAGCTGGTTGGACTGCAGATTATCCAGATCCTGAAACATTCTTAACATTGTTATATAGCAAGCACATTCCTGAAAAATTAACTGATAAATCTTTCTTGAACTCTGTTCGTTACAAAAGCGTAAAATTCGATTCATTATTCTCTGCTGCAATGCAAGAAGTTGATGACAAAAAACGTTTTGGTCTTTATCTTCAAGCTGATCAACAAGCAATTGATGATGCGGCTATCATGCCAATCTTCTATGACGAAAACTACCGTTTAGTTCAAACTAACGTTAGAAACTTCCCTGCAAACGCTATGGAATATCGTGATATGTCTCGTGTTTACATCGAGCCTAAAGTTGAAAAAGCTGACGCTAAGAAATAATATTTAATCTCTTTTTTTAGAAAGCCCAGACATTTATAGTCTGGGCTTTTTTGTTTCCGTTTATTAACAAAATCAAAGCGCTTTTATGTGGATAAACAATCCTTCCTTCAAGTATTATTTGCTTCTATTATCAATAATTTTGTATATAATTTAAATATCCAAAAAATGAAATACGAAGTATCCACAAATGCATTAAAACATAAAAGTGATATGCGTAAAACTGGTTTAAAATATAGTCTGATAATTGCACTCACATGTGGAATGTTTTCTTGTGTTCCTCAACGGAAATTAGAAGAAGAACAAGCAAAAAGAGAAAGTACCGAAAAAGAACTTGCTGCATTAAAAACAAGTTCAATGGAATGTGATACAAAATTGAAAGAAGCTACAAAGCAAATGGCTGACGATAGCAAAGCCATTATCGGGCTTCAAAAAGATACATCCATTGTTGGAACTAGCTATAGAAGTTTAACTGCTAAGTATGACAAACTAAATCAAATTAACGAACAGTTGCTTGATAAGTACAACCGCTTATTAGAAGGGAATTTGGCAGACACCAAAAAACTTTCCGGGGAGTTACAAATGACTCAGGAGCAACTTTTGAAAAAACAAGATGAGTTAAAATTGTTGGAAGCACAATTAAATGCTCAAAAGAAAAGTTTAGATGAATTAACTGCTGAATTAAAAAAACGTGAAGCACGTGTTGCTGAGTTGGAAGACATTTTGAAAAAGAAAGATGAAGCAGCAAACGAATTGAGAAAAAAATTATCGGATGCCTTGTTAGGATTTGAAGGCAAAGGATTAACCATCACTCAAAAAAACGGAAAAGTATATGTATCAATGGATGAGAGTTTATTGTTTGCATCAGGAAGTACATCTGTTGAAGCAAAAGGAGTTGATGCATTAAAAAAAGTGGCGAAAGTTTTAGAGCAAAATACCGATATCAATGTGATGATTGAAGGACATACCGATGACGTTCCTATGGTTGGAAAAGGCGATATCAAAGACAATTGGGATTTAAGCGTTATGCGTGCTACATCCATTGTAAAGATTATTACAAAAAACAGCTCTGTTGATCCAAAAAGATTAACAGCTTCCGGCAGAGGAGAATATTTCCCTATCGATCCGGCTAAGACCAGTGATGCACGCAAAAAGAACCGCAGAACAGAAATTATTTTAACTCCTAAATTAGATGAGTTGTTAAAAGTTTTAGAAACAAATTAATTTTTTAGATTGGAAAAAAAGAAAAAAGAAAATTGACGACCTCAGTTTTCTTTTTTCTTTTTGAAATAACATGTAACATTTATACATTTTTGCGTTATATATAATCAGTACAACAAAACACTATGAAGAACTTCGTTTTTATACTCACATTCCTTTTACTTGTAAGCCCTTCGTTTGCACAAGAACCTATTGTCGAGTTTTGGGATATTGCACAAACAAAGAAAAAAAGTGAGCAACAGCTTAAAGATGGGATGCAAGACGGAAAATATACAGCTTGGTACGAAAACGGGGACATTGCAAAACAAGGAATGTTTTCTAAAGGAAAAGCAAACGGCAAATTCATTCTTTACTATCCAGGGAAAAAACAAAAAGCAGAAGAAAACTATGTCCACGGAAAAAAACATGGTGCCTGGAAATATTGGTATATTAATGGAAACAAAGCACAAGAAACTTTTTTTAAAGAAGACAGGCCAGATAGTACTTGGACAGGATGGCACGAATCAGGAAAAATAAAAAGTACTGAAATTTATATTGCCGGAAAAAAAGAAGGAACTTGGATTTATTATTATGAAAACGGGCAAAAAGAAAGCGAAGGAAATTTTAAAAATAATTTTGCTGAAGGAAATTATACCGGCTGGTATTCCAATGGCAACAAGCAAAAGGAAGGACAATACAAAAACGATTTACAAACCGGTTTGTGGAAAGAATATTTCCGGAGCGGAAAACCAAAACAAGAAATGCAATATGAAAAAGAGGAAGTGTTGTTGATGAATCTTTGGTTTGAAACAGGAGAACAGCCAATTAAAAACGGGAATGGGAAATTCACTATGGCTTACGATAATGGGAAAAAGAAAGGCGAAGGGAATTACAAAGACGGGCGAATGGATGGAGAATGGCTGTTTTACATGACTACCGGAGAAAAGGATTTTAAAGTAAATTATGTAAAAGGAAAGAAAAATGGTCCTTGCACCAATTGGTTCATCAACGGAACAGTGAAAAGTGAAGGGCCGTTTGTAAATGATAAAAAGAACGGGTATTGGAAATTCTACAATGTGAATGGAAAGATCCAGATAGAAGGAACACTTACCGATAACCTAAGAACAGGTAAGTGGCTGTATTGGTATAATAACGGAACAAAAGAAACTGAAGGCTATTATAAAAATGACATGATGGATAGTCTTTGGACTTACTATTACAATGATGGAAACAAATGGAAAGAAGGATACTACTCTGAAAATTTCAAAACTAAATTGTGGACAACCTGGTATGAGAACGGACAAAAATTAGAAGAAGGAAATTTCATAGCAGGAAAAGAAGAAGGAACTTGGTATTCTTGGTTCGACAATGGAGTAATGAAGAATGAAGGAAATTTTAAAAAAGGAAAGATGGATGGAAGTTGGAAAGCGTGGTTTCCAAATAAGAGTCCGAATTATGAAGGATTTTATTCCACCGAGGAGCGACAAATGACTTTGAAGTATACATACAAGGACAAAGCAAAAAGAGACTCCGTGACTTGCAAATCAGGAAACTGGAAATATTATTATGATAACGGCAAAGTAAAAGAAGAAGGAGCATACAAGTCTGGAGAGAAAGATGGTCATTGGATATTTTGGACACCATATGGATTTAAGGACATGGAAGGAGATTACAAAGAGGAAAAACAAAACGGTTTGTGGACTTACTATTATGAAACAGGTGTAAAATCGATGGAACAAACATTTAAAGATGGGAAATTAAGTGGTGATTGCAGTTCTTGGTACGAAGACGGCAAACTAAAAAGTACTACTTCTTATACCTTAGTTAAAGACAGCAAAAAATTACGGGTAGAAAGTAAGCCCCACGGGAAATGGACTTATTACGATAAAAACGGGAACATTATGCTGGAAACCACCTATAAAAAAGGTGAGAAAATCAATTAATTATCTTCTGTGGTGATGTGGTTTGTGGTGCTTCATTTGTTGCATACGAATAGCACGAACTTCATCTTCTTTCTTTTTGCGTTTTCTAGCTAAAACTGTTGTAAACCAAGCTATTCCAATTACAACGGAAAATCCTACACCCATGTAAATATAGCTCATAATCTCCTCGTGTCGTATTTTTTCTAGTTCAGCAGCGCTATTTTCTAGGTTTTTAGTAATATTTTCCAACGATGGACCTGCAGATTCATCAGAAATGGCTGCAGAAGTGTCAGGAGGAAGCGAGTCTGCTGCCTGGGAAAATGTAAAATTTAGTGTTGAAAAGAAGAAAACGAATATTAAACTAAAACCTCTGAAAGTGCTGCCCCAACTCATTTTTCTGGTCTTTGTATTTGTGATTTCCATAACATTATTTTTTTTAATCATTTGTACGAAATCTTTAATTCAGGAGTAGGCATAAACAAAAATAGGTAAAAAACAAGCCTATTTTATCTATTAGACGTAAATTTATCACTATAGGTTGCTGTAAAACCTCTATTTGACGAAAAATTGTTAACATAGCTTGCTTAAAAAGTTTGGAAATATGAAAGAATGGTGTATATTTGCAAAGTAAAATAGAAGAACAATAGTAAAAGAGGGGACAAAAGTCCCCTCTTTCTATTCACATAAAGACATGATTACGGTAGATAGAATACAAAAAATTGCTGAAGAGAAACTTGCTGAAAGCACTAATTTTATTGTAGATATATCTGTAAAACAAGGCAATAAGATTATTGTTCTTTTAGATAATGACAAAGGGGTTTCGATTAGCGATTGTGTGGCTATGAGCCGCCATATAGAAGCGAGTTTAGACAGGGAAGCAGAAGATTTTGAGCTGAATGTAATGTCTCCAGGACTATCAGAACCCTTTAAAATTCTCCGCCAATATCAAAAAAATATTGGAAAACAGGTAGATGTAGTTACCAAAGAAGGCAAAAAATTAAGCGGCAAACTGTTGTCTGCCAACAATTTAGGAATAGAACTCGAAAATAAATCTAAAGAGCGGGTTGAAGGCAAAAAAGGAAAACAATTAATTATCAATAATATCAATTTAACATTTAATCAAATCAAAGAAACTAAAATTGTAATATCATTTTAATCATTAAAAAAATGGAAAGTATTAATCTAATTGAATCGTTCTCAGAATTCAAAGAAGTAAAAAACATCGACAGAGCAACATTAATGAGCATCATTGAAGATGTATTTCGTAGTATGTTGCTAAAAAAATATGGCTCAGATGAAAATTTCGATATTATCGTAAATCCGGATCGTGGAGATATAGAAATTTGGCATAACCGCGAAGTGGTAGATGATGAATTTGCTGATGATAGTTTTGATTATGATGAGGCTAAACATATTAGTTTAACAGAAGCTAAAAAAATTGATTCGGATCTTGATTTAGGAGAAGAAGTTGTAACTCCTGTTAAATTAGAACACTTTGGTAGAAGAGCTGTATTAGCTGTTCGTCAAAATTTGGTTTCTAAAATTTTAGAATTAGAAAAAGACAGTTTATACAAAAAGTATAAGGAAAAAGTGGGTGAGATTATGACCGGAGAAGTATACCAAATCTGGAAAAAAGAATTGTTGATATTAGATGAAGATGGAAACGAATTATTATTGCCAAAAACAGAGCAAATTCCTTCCGACTTTTTCAAAAAAGGAGATACGTTAAAAGCGGTAGTTCAACGTGTGGACATGAAAAACAATTCTCCTGTAATTGTTCTTTCACGTACATCCCCTGCTTTCCTCGAGCGTTTATTTGAAATGGAAGTGCCGGAAGTGTTTGACGGATTAATTACAATCAAAAAAATTGTGCGCGAACCAGGTGAAAGAGCTAAAGTTGCTGTAGAGTCTTATGATGACAGAATTGACCCAGTAGGTGCATGTGTAGGTATGAAAGGTTCTCGTATACACGGTATCGTTCGCGAATTGCGCAACGAAAACATTGACGTAATTAACTTTACTTCAAATCCTTCTTTATTTATTACACGTGCTTTGAGCCCAGCTAAAATCACTTCAGTAAAAATTGACGAAGAAACAAAACGTGCTGAAGTATTTTTAAAACCCGATCAAGTTTCATTAGCAATTGGAAAAGGCGGACACAATATTAAATTGGCCGGCAAATTAACAGGTTATGAAATTGATGTGTATCGTGATACAGATATCGATTTAGAAGATGTGGATTTAGAAGAATTTTCAGATGAAATTGAAAGCTGGATTTTGGATGAATTGAAAAACATCGGATGCGATACAGCTAAGAGTGTGCTGGAATTATCTACTGAAGAGTTGGTTAAACGTACCGACTTAGAAGAAGAAACAGTAACAGAAGTAAAAGCAATTTTACAGTCAGAATTTGAATAACCTACGAAATACGAATAGCGAATTACGAATGAAAAACATCGTATTCGTAATTCGTTATTAAATGTATTGTCATCCCGAGCGGAGTCGAGGGGCGTAGTAAATTTTTTAAAAAAGTATATGTCAGAAAACAAAGGACAACGATTAAGTAAGGTTGCAAAGGAGCTCAATGTAAGTATTGGGACGATTACCGAATTCCTTAAAGGTAAGGGCCACAAGGTGGAGAATAATCCTATGGCCAAAATTACCGATGAACATTATGCATTGTTGGCAAAAGAATATCAGTCTGAAAAAGCTGCTAAGGAAGAAGCGACAAAGGTAACTTCAAGTACTAAAGCTAAGAAAGAAAGTATTACTCTTGAAGATGCTAAAAAGCCTGAGTTAAAAAAGAAAGAGGAAGAAGAAGACATCATCATTAAAAACATTCCAAACGTTCCTGCTGCAAAAGAAAAAACTGTTGCAAAAGAAAAAGAAGTTGAAAAGGAAGTAATTAAATCAGATGTAAAACTTACAGTAGTTTCCAAAATTGATTTGGACTCTATCAACAGCAAAACAAAACCAACAAAAAAATCAAAAGCTGCTAAGGAAGAAGAAGCGAAAGAAGAAAAGAAAACGAAAACCACAGCTAAAGGGAAAGGAAAATCTAAAAAAGAAGTTGATCCTGAAGTAGAAGAAGTAAAAGAAGAAGAAAGTTCAGAAACCGAAGAAACTGAAAAAGTAGATTTTTACGAAACAAAAGTAGAGAAGCTGGAAGGCCCTAAAATTATGGGGAAAATCGATCTTCCGATAAAAGAAGAACGCAAAAAAAATCCGGTTGCCTCCTCCTCCGCTACTAATGCTGACAATAAAAAGAAACGTAAACGTATTAAGAAAAGTTTTGGTGGTGCAACATTAGGCGACACTTGGGATCCTACAAAAAAACCGGGAGCCGAAGGAACAGCTAAAACAAACGATACTCCACGTAAACAATATCCTGTTACATCACAAAACTCTGGCGGACCTAGAGGAAAATTTAATCCTCGCGCTCCGAAAGTTGAATTAACTCCAGATCAAGTTGCAGCACAAGTAAAAGAAACACTTGCACGATTAAGTGGTGCTGGAAAATCAAAAGCTTCGAAACACCGTAAATCAAAGCGAGATATCGCTAGTGAAAGAATTCAGGAAGCGGCTGACCAACAGGAACTAGAAAAAAAGATCATCAAAGTAACTGAATTCGTTTCTGCAAATCAGTTAGCACAGATGATGGATATTTCAGTAAACGAAATTATTTCTGCTTGTATGAGTTTGGGAATGTTTGTATCTATCAACCAACGATTGGATGCGGAGACCATTGCAATTGTTGCAGAAGAATTTGGATTCCAATTAGAATTCGTTTCTGTAGAGGTACAAGAAGCTATTAAAGAAGAAGTTGATTCAGAAGACCAATTATTAGATCGTTCACCAATCGTAACCGTAATGGGTCACGTAGATCACGGTAAAACATCTCTACTGGATTATATCCGTAAAGCCAATGTAATTGCTGGTGAAGCGGGGGGTATCACTCAGCACATTGGTGCATACAATGTAAAATTAGAAAACGGAAAAACAATAACATTCTTGGATACTCCAGGTCACGAAGCCTTTACAGCGATGCGTGCACGTGGTGCTCAAGTAACTGACGTAGCAATTATTGTTGTTGCTGCCGATGACAGCGTAATGCCTCAAACAACAGAAGCAATCAATCACGCACAGGCAGCGGGAGTTCCAATTATTATTGCAATCAATAAAATTGATAAACCAGGAGCTAATCCTGATAAAATACGTGAAGCATTATCACAAATGAATATTCTTGTGGAAGAATGGGGCGGAAAAGTTCAGTGCCAGGAAATCTCCGCTAAGAAAGGATTACACATTGATGACCTTTTGGAAAAAGTTTTATTGGAAGCAGAAATGTTGAACCTAAAAGCAAATCCAAATAAAAATGCAAGCGGAACTGTTATCGAATCCGAATTAGATAAAGGACGAGGATATGTTAGTACAATCTTAGTAGAAGCAGGAACATTGCGTGTTGGAGATATTGTATTAGCAGGATGTTTCAGTGGAAAAGTAAAAGCATTGCATAATGAACGTGGACAAGTTGTGAAGGAAGCAGGACCGGCAATGCCAGTATCTTTGCTTGGTTTAAGCGGTGCTCCACAAGCGGGGGATAAATTTCACATCATGAACGATGAGCGTGAAGCTCGTGAAATTGCTGCAAAACGTTTACAGTTACAACGTGAACAAGGTATCAGAACAAACAAACATATTACATTGGATGAGATTGGAAGACGTTTAGCGATAGGCGATTTCAAAGAATTGAACGTAATTGTAAAAGGTGACGTGGATGGTTCGGTAGAAGCGCTTGCAGATTCATTGCAAAAATTATCTACTGAAAAAGTTCAAGTAAAAATTATTCACAAATCGGTTGGAGCAATTTCCGAATCAGATGTATTATTGGCTTCTGCATCCAATGCAATCATTGTTGGATTCCAAGTGCGACCATCAGCGGGTGCACGTAAGATTGCAGATGTTGAACAAATTGATATTCGTTTATATTCTATTATCTACAAAGCGATTGAAGAAATTCAAGCTGCGATGGAAGGAATGTTGGCTCCTGAATTCCAGGAAAAAGTGGTTTGTAACATTGAAATCCGTGAGGTATTTAACATCACTAAAGTGGGAACCATTGCAGGATGTTTTGTGTTAGATGGAAAAGTAAACAGAAATACCAAAGTACGTATTATCCGTGATGGAATTGTAGTTCATGATGGTGAATTGGGTTCATTAAAACGTTTTAAAGACGATGTGAAAGAAGTAAACAAAGGTTTTGAGTGCGGGTTGAACATTGCAAATTTCAACGATATTAAAGTAGGAGACATCATTGAAGGATACGATATGGTGGAAGTAAAAGCGAAGTTGTAAAAAATTTCAGATTTCAGATTTCAAATTGTAATAAAAAAATCCCGCTCCGTTTCTCGACTTCGCTCGAAATGACAACGGAGCGGGATTTTTATTTTCGAAGCATGTTCTCTACAGTATCGTCATCCCGTGCCACCCTTCGACTACGCTCTGGGCAGGCTCGGGATCTCCTAATTACGGAGGATGCGCCTTACTTCAACTTCGTAATATTGCTTATCTCAGCAGGAATCCCAACAGTACAACCAGCTGGTTGAGGCATTTTTAATGGATGATAATCAAATGTAATGTTTTGTCCATCCACATCAATGTCTTTATTTAATTTATCTTTTGGAATAAGAACAATCTCCGCAACATCATCGTGAGCATTGATAATAATAACAGTTTCGCAACCGCCTGAACGATATTTATGAGAAACTTTTCCGGCATGTGCGCCTTGTGTTGCATTAACTGTTGTATTAGTTGTTTCCATAGAATTAATAGCAATTGTTCCCGAAGTTCCGGGTGTAGATGAGGAAGAACTTGTAGGAGTTGTTGAAGCAGTTGCTCCTTTTTTAGTTTTACAACTTGTTGCTGTGCTTACAGAAACTACTAAGACTAAACTAAATAGAATGGTTTTCATAATGATGTATATTGGTTTAATAAAAACACTCGTGCAAATCCCATTCCAAATCAGGAATGGCTCTGCACGAGTGCTTTATAAAGGATTTAATATTCTTATTTTACAAATACTTTAACCACTCTTTGGAAGTTTGGATTACCCACTCTTACCAAATATGTTCCAGTAGCTAAACCAGCAACATTCACAGTAGTTTCGAAAGAATTTCCAACTGGTGTTACTGTTTTACCATTGATTTTTTTACCAGTAATATCAAACAAATCAACTACCATGTCTTCGTTTGATGGTAATTTAGATGCTGATACATTTAACATGCTTTCGTTTTGGAAAGTGTTAAATGCCGGTTCAAGAGTAGCATTATCAACTCCTGTTACCAAAGGTAATTGGAATGAATAAACACGTGTTCTGATAGCAGAAACAACATAACATCCTGTATACCAGAAAGTTAAGCCGTCCGGATCCATAGATGTTTGAGCGTAGTCACCAAAACGGTTACCACATCCGGTTGAAGCACCTGAACCTGCTATTGCTGTAGTTTCAGTAAATGACATTGTTCCTAATGGGTCTGTAGCTAAACGGCCAGTATAACGCAAACTAGGAGAAATATTAGCTAAAGCACCTTGCGTAGGAGAAGCAGTAGTAGAAGCAGAAACACAATATGCTAATGCAATACTTCCATTATCATCCATTGCAATACTTTGCATCCAACGGTTAGCACCATCAGCAGGAGCATAAGTTCCTTCTTGATATAGTGACCAAACACCTGTTGATTGATTTTGGCGTAATTCAACCCATTTAATACTACGTAATTTGCTTGTTGCATTCATTTTAACTCCCCAAGTAACCAGAGCAGTATTATATCCAGTCCAAGCTCTCCATTGCACTCTATATTGTGCAACTCCACCAATACCATCTAATTTTTGAGTTGTTCCCGGTTGCCAGATATCGTTCCAGCTAGCATCATAAGATGCATCAAAAGCAGCAGTAGGAATTGTTACTGTTGTTCCAACAGTTGCAGTTGGTGTTGCAGGAACCCAATTCACAGTGAATGGATAAATTTTAACCGCATCAGTAGCTCCACCGCCCCAAGCGTTATCAGTATATTGAAAAACTGGGAATGGTGTTCCAACTGCAGGTAATCCACCGTCAGCATCAGCAGGCATTGGCAAGAAGAAACCAGAAGGTACTGTTGGTGAAAATGTTTTTTCAAATGCTCTTGCAGTTAATCCTAATAACATTTTATCTCTTTCGAAAATCATGATTTTGCTACCATAGTTAGCAGTCATATAATAACCATCCCACCAGATAGAAAACTTCAAATAATCTGGGAAGCTACCTGCTGTATAAGTATAAGTATACCAAGTTCCTAATGGATCTGGAGTAGTAGATATAGCAATATACACTTTGTTTCCTGAACCAAATTGGCTCAAGAACCAACGATCTGCATATGCATCGTACATAATAATAGGATCTCCCATATTTGGAACCGCAGGGCTCCAAAGGTTACCCATATTTGATATAGACAACATAGTTGTACCTGTTTTGCTATAAACTCTTACAGGAGTAGCATTCACACCTTGGATATAGTGATTTGGTCCTGCTGCACCTGATGGATCTGGAGGGCATCCGCCTCCACTTTGTGCCATCCAGTTAGCAATAGGAGGCATAGGAGTTCTTGTTCCTTGCGTTCTTTGAGTTGTTACAGCGTCTGTTCCGTATGCCGGACCATCTTTTTCTTCAGAAAATTGAAATACCTGAGGCTGTCTTTTTTCACGGTCTTTAGAATGCTCTTTTTCAGAATCTACCATGTTTTCATCAACAGCAGGTAAAATATCTGCAATTTCTGTCAATGGTTTAGAAACACCAAAATGTTCAAGTTTTAGCATTTCTACTTTGTCATCACCTGCTACATTTTGAGCACATACTGCACTCACAACAAACAAGCTAGACAGGATTAATGTAGCTTTTTTCATGGGGGTTTAATTTAGTTAATAAATGTATTTTAAAGTTTAGAGAAAATTATTATTCTGCTAATATAGAAAAGAGAAATTAAAATTCCAAATAAAAAAAGAGGAAATAATTAGTAATCGGTACTAGTAGATTATTGAAATTAGGTGAACTATAAAAAAACTGTGGTGAAAACCGTTTTACTTTTTTTCAGTTGAATAAAGTTTTGGCATTTCTATTTCGTCTTGAACAAGAAAAGAAGAAGGAAATTCGATTTGAATTTCTTTCAATGCTTTATAAGCTTCTAATTTTGTTCTGAAATCGCCCACCCTGATATTAAAGTTGGGTTGGTCATATTTTTCGTACGCAGAAATGTCAGGAAATTTAGAAATAAATTTTGCTTTTATTTCCTTTGCTTTATTTTTATCAGAACCAAAATGAATTTTAATTCGATACCCTTTTATTGGAGCTTTCGAATTAATTTCGATGTGCTTGTTCACCAATTCTTTTACCTTATATTCTTGCACTATTTCTACTTTTCCGGTATCCGAAATTGTTTTTTGTGCACAAATAAATTGGCTAAAAAAAAGAAAAATAATTGAACAAAAAAGTTTCCGAAAAATATTCATATTACAAAGGTAATTTTTTAATTGTGTCCATCTAATATCGCACCAAATTTTTTACAAAATTGGCTCGACAAATTTGATTGTTTCTTTGACGAAATGTTGATTTACTTGGATGAAATTTACTGATAAAAATCAGTTTTATATAATCGCTATTTAGAATGAATATAAATTATGCCTTTTTTATAAAATTTTAACGTTTTTTGAATCGCCAATTAATGTTTCTTATAAATTTGTCGCTCAAGTAATAATTCGCTCTCTAATAGTAGAGGTTTTCAACGGAGTTAAATAGTTAAAAATCAATATGGATACAATTTGTAAGCAGTCAAAAAAACTTTTTTTGGCAATTTTTTCCCTCCTATTTTTATCATTCTTTCTAAGTATTAACCCCGTTTCCGCCCAAGATGGCGAAAAAATATTCAAGGAAAATTGTGCCGTTTGTCACAGTATGGGTAAAGAAACCGTTACTGGTCCCGGATTAGAAGGAGTTATGAAACGTGTTCCTAGTGAAGACTGGATGCTGAAATGGATAAAAAACAACGATGCACTAATTAAAAGTGGTGACGCCTATGCTGTAAAAATCAATGCTTTTGCTACTACTCAAATGACCTCTTTTGCGTCAATGCCTGATGCAGACATCAAAGCGGTGATTGAATATATTAAAAATTATAAACCCCCTGTTATAGTTAATAATACTGGTGGCGCACCTGGCGCTCCTGTTGAAAAAGAAGAAACTCCAATGACATTAATAATTGGCGTTATAGCTTTCTTAATCATTATTGTTGGTGTTTTACGCGGTGTTCGTCACTCATTAAAAAATTTACAAAACGAAAAACTTGGAATTCCAGAAGAAGAAAAAGTTGGTGCATGGACTGAATTCAGAAACTGGACGCGCTCAAACAAAACTACTACCGGTGTTGTGATTTTATTTATTGTCGGAGGATTAACTTCTGCCGGTTGGTATGCACTTAAAGATATCGGAGTGTATGCTGATCCTGAACAAAAAAGAGAATATCATCCTGAACAACCGATTGCATTTTCTCATAAAATTCACGCTGGTGACAATGCTATCAATTGTCAGTATTGCCACTCAGGTGTTGAAAGAAGTAAGACTGCTGGAATTCCTACAGTAAATGTTTGTATGAACTGTCATCGCGGAATTTCAAAAGGACAATCAGATGCAGGAACTGCTGAAATTGCAAAAATATACGAAGCTGCAGGTTGGGATCCTTCTGTTGCTAAGTATAACAAACCGCAAAAACCAATTCAGTGGGTGAAAGTTCACAATCTTCAGGATTTTGTGTTCTTCAGTCACCAACAACATGTGAAAGTTGGTAAACAAGAATGTGCTACTTGTCACGGTGATTTAACCACCATGACAACAGCTAAACAAGTTCAACCATTAACAATGGCTTGGTGTGTTGATTGCCACAGAACTACTGAAGTACCAGGAATGAAAGACAATCCATACTACGAAAGTTTACACAAAAAATTAGCTGAAAAATTCAAAGACTTACCTAGAGATCAACGCAAATTTACAGTTGATAAAATGGGTGGGATTGAATGTGGAAAATGCCACTACTAAGAAATGATAAATTATAAATTAAGAATTATAAATTTTTAATTATTGATTAATAAAATTAAAGAATAGGACGCTGAATAACATTCATAATTTATAATTCAGCATTTATAATTAAATAAAAATATGGCAACAAAAAAATACTGGAAAGGACTAGAAGAATTAAACAACAGTCCTGAATTTGTTCAAAGTGCGAATAATGAATTTGCAGAACAAATTCCTGTAGAAAAATTCTTAGGAGATAATAATCTTGCTGAAAACAGCGGAACAAACCGAAGAGATTTCTTAAAATTTTTAGGCTTCAGCGTTACAGCTGCTTCTTTAGCGGCTTGCGAAACGCCTGTAAACAAGGCAATTCCTTATGTTGTAAAACCTGAGGAAATTACACCTGGTGTTGCTAACTGGTATGCTTCTACTTTTCATGATGGTTATGACTACGCTTCTATTATTGTAAAAACACGTGAAGGTCGTCCTATTAAAATTGAAGGAAATGAATTGTCAAAAGTAACTATGGGCGGAACAAGTGCCCGTGTTCAAGCTTCTATTCTTTCTTTATATGATTCATCGCGTTTAACCGGGCCTGTTTCAAAATCTGGTGATACTTGGAATGCTACAACTTGGACAAACATTGACAAAGAAATTGGCGGAAAACTTTCTAAAGTAACCGGTGGAATTCGTATTCTTACCTCTACTATTATTAGTCCATCAACAAAAGCGGTGATTGCAGATTTTGCTGCAAAATATCCAAACACAAAACATGTAACTTATGATGCAATTTCTTATTCAGGAATGGCAAAAGCGAATGCTCAATCATTCGGACAAGAAATAATTCCTTCTTACCATTTTAATCATGCTGAGGTGATTGTTGGCATTGGCGCTGATTTCCTTGCTAACTGGCTTTCTCCTATTGAATATGCTAATCAATATTCAAAAACGCGTAAAGTTGGTAAGAATAAAAATAAAATGTCTAAGCACATTCAGTTTGAATCAAACTTGTCGTTGACAGGTGCGAATGCTGATGAACGTGTTCCGGTAAAAGTTTCTGAACAAGGAAAGGTTGCAGTAAATTTATACAATGCAGTTGCAAAAATTGTAGGTGGTTCCTCACTTCCTTCTTCTGCATTGGCTTGTGATGCTGCTATTGCAAAAGCTGCAAAAGAATTAGCTGACAATAAAGGAAAATCTTTGGTTGTTTCAGGATCAAATGATATGAATGTTCAAATGGTTGTAAATGGCATTAACCAAATGCTCGACAACTATGGAAAAACAATTGATATAGAAAACCCTTCATATACTCACCAAGGTGACGATGCTGCTTTCGCAGATTTAGTTGCGGAGATGGCTGGTGGAAAAGTTGGAGCAATTATTACTTATAATACAAATCCGGTTTATACGGCTCCTGCATCTGTAAAATTTGCTGAAGCATATAATAAAGTGGGATTAAGAATTTCATTTGCTGATAGAGCTGATGAAACAGCTTCTATGGCACATTATATTTGTCCAGATCATCATTACTTAGAGTCGTGGAACGATTATAATCCTAAAAAAGCACACTATAGTTTAGGACAACCTACCATCACTCCATTATTTGCTGCGCAAAATTCCGGAACTCGTCAAGCACAAGAAACATTGTTGGTTTGGGCAGGAAGTTCTGCTTCTAATTATCATTCTTACATACAAAAAGTGTGGATGGATCGTGTTTATCCTATGCAGGGAAAATACATGAACTTCACAGAATTTTGGAATAATTCATTACATGATGGAGCAATAGAAGTTGGAAAAGGCGGAGAAGTTGCAGAAATGCCAATGACAGACAGTACAAAAGTTGCTGCACCAGTTGTTGCAAAAGTTGAGGAGAAAAAAGAAGAAGCCGCCCCAGTCGCAAAAGTAGATTTATCTGCTGCAGCTACTGCGATTAATTCTATTAAAGGCGGAACGATTGAATTGGCCCTTTACGAAAAAGTTGCTATTGGTAATGGTAATCAAGGAAACAATCCATGGTTGCAGGAATTACCTGATCCTATTTCTAAAATCACTTGGGATAATTACATTACTATGTCTCCGGAAGATATGAAAGCTGCCGGATACAAATTGATGGAACGTCAAGACAGAGAATCATCTATCTTAAATGTTACAGCAAATGGTGTTACATTAAAATTACCAGTTGTTCCTCAACCAGGACAGGCACGCGGGACAATTGGAATTGCTGTTGGATACGGCCGTGATAAAGCAGGTAAACTTTCTGAACGCACAGGAACAGTAGTTGGTCAGAATGCTTTCCCAATTGTACAGATGATGAATGGCACAATGGCTTACGGTTCATTAAGTGCTACACTTGAAAATACAAATGAAATAACTGAATTAGCAGGAACTCAGATTCATCATACAATGATGGGTCGTGAAATTGTTAAAGAAACTATTTTATCAGAATATCAAAAAAATCCTAAGTCTGGTAACCACGATGAAATGATGGTGACACATGCAGGAGTTGTAAAAGCTGCTGATATTGATTTATGGAATGAGCATGAAAGATTAGGACACAAGTGGGGAATGACTATCGACTTAAACTCTTGTATAGGTTGTGGTGCTTGTGTTGTAAGTTGTACTGCTGAAAACAACGTTGCTGTTGTGGGTAAAGAGCAAGTAATGAAAACACGCGAAATGCACTGGTTGCGTATTGATCGTTATTATAGCAGCGACATGACAAAAGATGTTGCTAAAGAAACGGGAGAAGGAGCAATTCAAATGTATTTGGATATGGAAAATCCATCAACTGAAAATCCAAAAGTTGTTTTCCAACCAATGATGTGTCAACACTGTAATCACGCACCTTGTGAAACTGTTTGTCCTGTATTAGCAACGAACCATAGCTCTGACGGATTAAATGCAATGGCTTATAACCGTTGTGTTGGAACTCGTTACTGTGCTAACAACTGTCCATTTAAAGTTAGACGTTTCAACTGGTTTAACTACAACGAAAATCCTGATTATACTTTCAACCCAACACAAGATGATTTAGGCCGTATGGTTTTAAATCCGGATGTTGTTGTTCGTTCACGTGGTGTTATGGAAAAATGCTCTATGTGTATTCAACGTATTCAAGGTGGGAAATTGGAAGCTAAAAAAGAAGAACGCAAATTGGCTGATAGCGATGTAAAAACTGCTTGTCAACAATCTTGTCCAACCAACGCAATTTGGTTTGGTGACTTGAATGACGAGAATAGTGCAGTTACTATCTTAAGAAAAGAAGATGAGCGTAATTATTTTATACTTGAAGAACTTGGAATCAAACCAACTGTATCTTATTTAACAAAAGTAAGAAATGCTGAACACTCAATAGATGAAGGAAAGCACACAGGAGGTCATGAAGAAAAAACTGAAGAAAAATCAGAAAAGAAAGAACACGCTTAAAAAAACGAAACGTAAGAATTTATAATTTATAATTTTTTTAGATAATATGCAGCACGAATCAGAAATTAGAGAGCCATTAATTCTCGGGAATAAATCATATCATCAGATTACTGAAGATATTGTTAAACCTATTGAGGGCAAGGCTAACAAGTATTGGTATATTCTACTGACGGTATCCGCTATTTGCTTTTTGTGGGGTATTGGATGTTTAGCATACACTATTGGAACAGGTGTTGGAGTTTGGGGTTCGAACAATGGTGTTGATTGGGCTTGGGATATTACAAATTTCGTATGGTGGATTGGTATTGGTCACGCTGGTACATTAATTTCTGCTGTATTATTATTGTTCCGTCAGAAATGGCGTATGGCTATTAACCGTTCTGCTGAAGCAATGACAATCTTTGCTGTTTGTTGTGCAGCCATTTTCGTATTGTTACATACTGGTCGTCCTTGGTTAGATTATTGGTTGTTCCCATTGCCAAATCAATTTGGTTCTCTTTGGGTAAACTTTAACTCTCCTTTATTATGGGACGTTTTTGCGGTATCAACTTATTTCTCTATCTCTTTAGTGTTCTGGTATACAGGCTTAGTTCCTGATTTTGCAATGGTTCGCGATAGAGCAGTAAAACCATTTGCGAAAAAAATGTACAGCTTGTTAAGTTTTGGTTGGGGCGGAAGTGCTCGTCATTGGAGTCGTTTCGAAGAAGTTTCATTAGTACTTGCTGGTTTATCTACGCCACTTGTATTCTCGGTTCACTCAATTGTATCTATGGACTTTGCTACATCGGTTGTTCCAGGTTGGCATACTACTATCTTCCCTCCTTATTTCGTTGCTGGAGCGGTATTCTCAGGATTTGCGATGGTATTGACACTATTGTTAATTGTACGTAAAGTATATAATTTAGAAAACTACATTACAGTTAAGCACGTTGAGTATATGAACATTGTAATTATTGTTACAGGTTCTATTGTAGGTGTTGCTTATTTAACTGAGTTATTTATTTCTTGGTATTCAGGTGTTGAATACGAACAATACGCTTTCTTGAATCGTGCTACAGGTCCATACTGGTGGGCTTATGCAGCCATGATGACTTGTAACGTAATTTCACCTCAACTTTTCTGGTTCAAAAAATTACGTACTAGTTTAACATTCACTTTTATTATGTCAATTATCGTAAACATTGGTATGTGGTTCGAGCGTTTTGTAATTATCGTTCCTACATTGTGTCGTACGTTTGTTCCTTCTACTTGGAACATGTATCATCCGACATTTGTTGACATTGGAATTTTCACAGGAACAATCGGAATGTTCTTTACATTCTTCTTATTATTCTCAAGATATTTCCCTGTAATTGCACAAGCTGAGTTGAAATCAATTTTGAAATCATCTGGCCAAGAGCACAAGGAAAAGCATGCAGCACACGCGCATCACTAGTGATTTAGGAATTAAATATTTAAGATTATAAAAAAATAAAATATGAGTACAGTAGCAATACACGCAATTTATGACGATGAAGTTCCTTTGTTGGAAACAGCAAATACTCTTAAGTCGCAAGGCATTAAAGTGAAAGATGTTTTTTCACCTTTCCCGATTCACGGATTAGATGCTGCAATTGGAGTTCCAAGAACTTGGATTGCCATATGTGCATTTATTTATGGATTAACAGGCGCTTCATTGGCTACATTAATGATGTGGTATATGATGGTAAGCGATTGGCCTACAGACATTGGTGGAAAACCAAGCTTCGCATATTTTATGAACGTTCCGGCATTTATTCCAATTACATTTGAATCAACAGTATTGTGTGCTGGACACGGAATGGTTATTACTTATTACTTACGTTGTTGGATGCTTCCTGGAGTTAAAGCGAAAAATCCTGATCCAAGAACAACAGATGATAAATTTTTAATGATTGTAGAAACAAAAGAAGAAAACAAATCTAAAATTGAATCACTATTGAGAAATGGTGGGGCATCTGAGATTTCATATAAATAAAAAACAGATTCGTAAAAGTAGTAATATGAACAAAAAGGTAAAACAAATTATTTCTTTAATGGCGGTGTTTGGCTGTGTTGCAATAGCTTCTACGTCTTGCGGGAAAAAAGATAAAAATAGTCCGGGAGTTGAATTCATGCCCGACATGTATCGATCACCTTCGTTGGAAACAAATATGGCTTATGTTACCATTGAAAATGGTGTAGAAACTGGTGATACTTTGCAAGCTAACAGATTACCTGTAGAAGGGACTATTCCAAGAGGATTTATGCCTTACCCTTATGCAAATGATACATCTGGCTATGCAAATGCAGGAAGATATTTACGAAATCCTTTCCCTTCAAATGCTGCCAACTTAGCTCAAGGAGAAGATTTGTACAAAAAATTCTGTGTTCACTGTCATGGTGAAACAGGAGGAGCAGACGGATTGGTTGCAGCAAAATTATCTGGTGCTCCACCTTCTTATACAGGTCCGGTTTTAATGGCTTTACCTGAAGGAAAAATGTTCCACTCTATTTATTATGGAAAAGGAATTATGGGTTCACACTCATCACAAGTTAGCAAAGCGGAAATTTGGAAAATAATTTTACACATTCAAAAATTACAACATCCAAATGGTGTTGTAGCTGCAGCACCTGTTACTGATTCAGTTGCAGCAGCGCCAGTAACACCTGCACATAAATAGTATTAAATAGACATCGAGAATAAAAAGATAAAAAGAAGAGATATGAATAATAACTATACGTTTACTAATAAAACCAGAAACATCACTTTTGGTTTAATGGCTATAGGCTTAGTTACCATTATTGCAGGTTTTTTAACCGATCACGGACCGGAAGGTGCAACACATGAAAGCTACCATGCAGGTACACGTATGTGGGCAAACTTATTGGTGAACGGATGGTTCTTTATGGGAATTGGATTGCTTGCCACATTTTTTATGGCATTACAATATGCTGCTGAAGTTGCTTGGTCAGTAGCTGTGAAAAGAGTTTACGAAGCCGTTTCCTCTTATTTGCCTGTTGGCGCTTCTATCATTATTTTGATTTTACTTGCAGGCCAATTTCACTTGCACCATTTATATCACTGGATGGACCCAGCAACCCTTGATCCTAATTCACCTGAATACGATGAAGTTATTTCTAATAAACATGGATATTTTGGAGATCACAATTGGTTTTTCTGGTTGAGAACACTTTTATATGTCGGTGTTTGGTGTATGTTCCAAAGAATGTTCATCAAGAACTCTGTTGAACAAGATTTGCAAGGTGGAACAAAATTGCATTTCAAAACAATGGGTAAGGCAGCTACATTTTTAGTTTTCTTTGCTGTTACATCTTCAACTGCTTCTTGGGATTGGATGATGTCGTTAGATGTTCACTGGTTCAGCACAATGTACGGATGGTATTCTTTTGCAGGAATGTGGATTTCTGCGATGACAACAATTATTCTTTTTGTAATTTATTTAAAACGTAAAGGCTACTTAACACAAGTCAACGATAGTCATATCCACGATTTAGGAAAATGGGTATTTGCAGTTAGTTTCTTATGGAGCTACTTATGGTTTTGCCAGTTTATGTTGATTTGGTATACTAACATTCCTGAAGAAATTATTTATTTCCACGATCGTTTACACAGCTTTGGTTACATGGGTTTAATGTGGACCGTATTTGCAATGAACTTTGCTTTCCCTATGATACTATTAATGAGCCGTGATTCAAAACGTAATTTTGTTTTCTTAGTATTGGTAGGAAGTTTAATATTTATCGGACATTGGTTAGATGTTTATATGATGGTTATGCCAGCAACAGTTCATGGACACCACAGCTTAGGCTGGATGGAAATAGGAACCGCTTTAGGTTTCTTAGGTTTGATGTTGTTTGTAGTTCATAAATCATTGGCTAAACGACCATTGATGGTTGAGAAGCACCCATATTTAGATGAAAGTTTACACCACCATTATTAAGATAAAATTTTTTAGAAAGCGATACACAATAACGAATTAACAATTCAAATACTATGATAAAGTTTTTAGTTTACGTTGCCATAATTTTAGGAGCTCTTGCAATTGGCTATTTAGTAAGGGTTTTTGAACTTGCCTCAAGTTTAAAAGGAACAAAACCTGAAGTAATAACTGAAAAGGACAATAAACTTCAAGCACGTTTGATGCTTTTTTTCTTGTTTGCTTTTTTTGCTTACGTTATATGGAATTTAGTTGAGTTCGCTCCTCGTATGCTTCCTGTTTCAGCATCAGAACATGGTGTAGAAATCGATTGGTTGTTTAATTTTAATATGGCTATTTTGTTTTTTGTATTTACAATTACACATATTATATTATTTTATTTTGCTTTTAAATATTATGGCAGAAAAGGAATTCAAGTTACTTATTTGGCACACGACAATAAACTTGAAATGATTTGGACAATTATTCCTGCTATTGTTTTGGCAATCATTATCATTTTTGGATTGAAATCATGGAATAAAATCACATCTGATGCTGATCCTAATTCAATGATTGTTGAAGTATATGCACAACAGTATAACTGGACGGCTCGTTATGCTGGTGCAGATAACAAATTGGGAGATGCGAATTACCGATTAATTACTGCAACAAATGATTTAGGAATGGATGAAAAGAGTGCAGAAGGCAAAGATGATATTATTGTAAAAAACGAAATTCATATTCCGGTTGGCAAAGAAGTTGAATTTAAATTCCGTTCTCGTGATGTAATTCACAGTGCTTATTTCCCTCATTTCAGAGCACAAATGAATTGTGTTCCTGGAATGACAACAATGTTTCACTTTACTCCAACAATTACTACTGCTGAAATGCGTAAAGATCCTTATGTAATACAACAAGTAAAAGAAATCAATGCAATCCGCCAGGCTGCAGCTAAAAAAGAAGGAAGAACAGAAAAACCTTATGAGTTTAATTACATTTTATTATGTAATAAAATTTGCGGAAAAAGTCACTATGACATGCAAATGAGAGTAGTGGTTGACACAGAAGCTGATTATAAAAAATGGTTAGCAACTAAACCTGCATTTTTTGCAGCACCACCAGCCGATGCAACAAAAAAAGAAGTGGCAGAAATAAAATAATAGAAATTAAAATATTCAATAATAAAATAATTTAGCATATGTCAGATAATCACGGTCATCACGAAAGTCACCACGGTCACGATAGTCACGATCACCACCACGATGAACATCATCATCAAGAATCGTTTGTGACGAAATACATTTTTAGTATGGACCACAAAACCATTTCCCGTCAGTTTTTGATAACTGCCGTTATAATGGCTTTCCTTGCTATGTTGATGTCATTCATCTTCCGCTTACAGTTGGCTTGGCCAGGGGAAGAATTCGCAATCATCAATTTCTTGTTGGGCGATAAAATGGGTAAAGATGGAATGATTAACCCGGAAACATATATGGCTCTTGTTACCATTCATGGTACAGTAATGGTGTTTATGGTTTTAACAGGAGGATTGAGCGGTACGTTCAGTAATTTATTAATTCCATATCAAATTGGAGCACGTGATATGGCATCTGGATTTCTTAACATGCTTTCTTATTGGTTCTTCTTCTTGTCTAGTGTAATTATGATGTGGGGATTCTTTATTGAAAGTGGACCAGCATCTGGAGGTTGGACGGTTTATCCACCACTGAGTGCTTTGCCACAAGCGATGGATGGATCTAAAATGGGAATGACATTGTGGTTAGTTTCTATGAGTTTGTTCATTATTTCTGCATTATTAGCAGGTTTGAATTATATCGTAACTGTTATTCAACTTCGTACAAAAGGAATGACAATGACGCGTTTACCACTTACTGTTTGGGCATTCTTTGTGACAGCAATTTTAGGGGTTCTTTCTTTCCCTGTTTTATTTTCTTGTGCTTTACTTCTAATTTTCGATCGTAGTTTCGGTACATCTTTCTACTTGTCGGATATTTATATTGGCGGACAAGCATTAGAGCAAACAGGTGGTAGCCCAATTTTATACGAACATTTATTCTGGTTCCTTGGTCACCCCGAAGTGTACATCATCATTTTGCCTGCATTGGGTTTAACTTCAGAAATCATTTCGGTTAATTCACGTAAACCAATTTTCGGTTACCGTGCAATGATTGGTTCTATACTTGCAATTGGATTCCTTTCTTTCATTGTTTGGGGTCACCATATGTTTATGACTGGAATGAATCCATTCTTAGGATCCGTTTTCGTATTTACAACATTATTAATTGCAATTCCATCTGCAGTAAAAGCGTTTAACTACATCACTACTTTGTGGAAAGGGAATATCCGTTACACTCCGGCAATGTTATTTGCAATTGGTTTGGTGTCTACATTTATTTCAGGTGGTTTAACAGGAATCATTCTTGCCGATTCAGCATTGGATATCAATATTCACGATACGCAATTTGTAACAGCTCACTTCCATATTGTAATGGGTGTATCTGCTATCTTAGGAATGTGTGCCGGTGTTTATCACTGGTTCCCTAAATTGTTTTTACGTCATATGAATAAAACTTTAGGATACATTCACTTCTGGGGAACATTCATAGCTGCATACGGAGTATTCTTCCCGATGCACTTTTTAGGATTAGCTGGTGTGCCACGTAGATATTACTCTAACAGTGCATTCCCTATGTTCGACAACTTAATTGATATCAATATTTTCATTACTAGTTTTGCTGCTTTAGCGGCTGCAGTACAATTGATATTCTTATTTAACTTTTTCTATTCAATGTTCCGCGGACCAAAATCAGAACAAAATCCATGGAATTCAAATACATTGGAGTGGACAACACCAATGGCAAATACTCACGGAAACTGGCCTGGCGCATTGCCTGTAGTTCACCGTTGGCCATACGATTACAGCAAACCAGGAAAAGATCAGGACTTTGTTCCGCAAACTGTTCCTTTAGCTGAAGGCGAAGTTGATGGTGGTGGACACTAAAAAATTTAAAATTACAGATTACAAATTAAAACCCTTCGTATTATTTACGAAGGGTTTTTTATTCCTCCTTTGTAAAAGGGGGCTAGGGGGATTTGTGCGAATCATCCATCGGAGAAGTTTGATTATCTTTACATCGTGACCATCCGACAACTCATATTTCTTTTTTTCTTTGCTGCTACAATCACAGCAACCGCACAACCCACTCTCGATACCATCCAACTCAGCTTGAAACAAAAGCCACACCTCTTCGGAAAATTTGATACCCGCAATTCTTTTATTGATAATAGCCGAGCGAAAATATTTGGATTAAAAACAGGATTAAATTATGGAAGACGATTGTATTTCGGAATTGGATATAACCAACTTAATCCTCCTTCGCAGGACTTTGATAAAACAATTCTTATTACAAATATTAATGGAGAGTTAGAAAAAACAAATGCAGTGCTCCGTTTGTTTTATATTTCTGTTCATGCCGAATATGTTTTTTATCAGACAAAACATTGGGAGCTAAGTATGCCTTTGCAATTTGGGGTTGGACAAACATATTATAAATACAATCAATTTGGAAAACGCAAAGTAATTGATAAAGATTTGAATTTTATTTATGAGCCCGCTATTTCAGTAGAATATAAATTTGTGAAATGGGCCGGTATTGGTGTTGATGTGGGTTATCGTTTTATGCTTACGAGTTATAAAAACCTGAATCAAAAATTTACTGCTCCAACATATGCTTTTAAATTTTTATTGTATTATAACGAAATTGTAAAATCCATTTTCCCGAATAGTAAGTTGGCTGAAAAGTTGTAAAATGTTATACTCTCACTCCAATAACTAACACATCGTCTATCTGCTCATAATCCCCTTTCCACGATTCAAATGTTTTTTTAATTTCTTGTTTTTGTTCTAACAATGGTTTATGAGCAACCGAAAGTAATAACTTCTTGAAATTTTTAGTCATTAATTTTTTTCCTGTTTCACCGCCAAACTGATCTGCATAACCATCTGTAAAAAGATAAAAAATGTCCTCGGTTATATAATCAATAGTATTGTTTTTGTATTCGAAATTTTCGGAAGTAAAACCACCAATTGCTGATTTAGTTGGCGAATATTCTGTTAATTCAGAATTTGAGATTTTATACAAAACCCTGTTAGCTCCGGCATATTGAATCCTTTTATTTATAAAATCAAAACAACATAAAGCAATGTCCATTCCATCCCTTGATTTCGAATCTGTGTTGTTCGCTTTAATGCATCCTTAACTCCTTTGTTAAGTTCGGATAAAATATCGGCAGGTGACACCAATTTTTTTTCTTGAACTGCAAAATTCAGCTTGTCATTACCAATCATACTCATAAATGCACCAGGCACACCATGTCCGGTACAATCAACTGCTGCAACAAAATGTTTGTCGTTCACTTTTTTAAACCAATAAAAATCACCACTCACAATATCTTTGGGTAAAAACAAAACAAAGGAATCAGGAAATATTTCATGAATCTCTGAATCGTTAGGCAACATTGCCTGTTGAATTGTTTTTGCATATTCAATACTGTCTGTAATTTCTTTTTTCTGATGTTCAATCAAATTGTTTTTTGACTGCAAATCTTGATTCTTGCTAAGTATTTCCACTTTTTGTTGCCCAAGTAATTTATTCGCTCTTTTTTTATTTCGAAATGCAAAAAGTAAAACAAGAGATAGAAAAAAACCTAAAACACTTATTCCAATTACTGAATTCCGTATGTTCGTTTGAATTGTTTTATCTTTTTCAAGAAGAACTATTGTTTGTTCTTTTTTGTCGGTGTCGTACTTAGTTTGTAATTCTTGCAATTGTTTGTTGCTCTCTTCGTTAAATAAAGTGTCCTTGATTTGGTCATACAACAGTTCGTAGTTAAATGCCTGCTCAAAATCTTTCTTAAGTGCAAACACTGTTGCTATATGAGAATACGATTCTTTTAATGAAGCTTTTAAACCTGTAGCTTGAGCACATGCAATTCCTTTTTTATAAAAAATTAATGCTGAATCATATCGTTTTTGCTCCTTATACAAATAACCCAAATTAATAAAAGGACTCACCATTTTAACTGTATCATTTTCTTCTTTATTTAGTTTTAATGATAATCGTAAAGCTGTTTCTGCTTTTATGTATTCTTTTTGGGTAATATATAATTGTCCGATATTATTTAAACAAGTTATCTGATCACCGGTATTGTTTGTTTTCTCTGCAAGGGTTAGTGCTTTTGTATAATATTCCAACGCTTTTTTAAGTTCTTTTTTTTCATCATACATAATTGCAATATTATTGTAAGCATGTATGATTCCTAATGTATTATTCAGCTTTAATTGATTTTCCAAAGATTTTTGATAATAATACAAACTCAGATCAATATTTTTTTGTGTGTAATATAAATTTCCTAAACTATTGTACACAATTCCAACGCCATTTGTAAATCCTATCTTTTCGAAATAACTTAAAGCTTTTAAATAATAATTTAATGCTAACGTTGATTTTCCCTGGTCATCATAAATATTTCCCAAATTATTATACGATGCTCCTAAGCCTTTTTCATCATCTATTGTAAGCCGTATATCAAGTGCCTGACTATGATAATAATGTGCACTATCATTCATCCCACTATAATAGTAAGTACTTCCAATATAATTTAAAACCCAGGCTTTGTTTTTTTTATCGTTTAATTTATCTGCTAATAACAATCCTTTAAACCCAAGTTGTATGGCTTTGTTTTTATTGTCATAACTATAATACTTTTGAAGCTGAATAATCGACTGTAATTTTGAACTGTCGGGAATAGCTGTTTGAAGGGATTTTTCTATGCTATCTACATTTTGAGAAAAACAAAACAGAGTGTTTGTAAGGAATAAACTAATTATAAAATAAATCTTTTGCTTTTTCAACGGGTTGCTGCTATATATTCAATCAAATGTAAAAAAAATTTCCGCCCTGAGCCTTCAGAGCAGAAATTTTTCCATTTAGTTCTCATTTATTTATTCGTTACTCGCAAGCAATGTAACGTGACCAATATAGTCGTGATGCTTTTGAGAGAAATCTCTCACAACAATTTTGTAAACATAAACTCCTTGCTGCGAAATTTTATCTCCGTTATTTGCTCTTCCATCCCAACCTTTTTCAAGGTCATCTGATTGAAAGATCAATTCTCCCCATCTGTCAAAAATCATCATATTGAATTCACTTATCTCAACTCCTTTAGGCATAAAGTAATCATTGGTTCCATTTCCATCGGGAGTAAAAGCATTTGGAATATACAAGGTAAATACAGGAAGCACTTCAATTTGCATTGCAGTTGAATCTTTACATCCTTTATTTGTTGTTGTAACTAAAGATACAATGTATAATCCTTTATTTGCGTAAGTGTGTTGTGGATTTAAAAGTGTTGAACCGGTTCCATCACCAAAATTCCAGACACGAGTTGCTGCGTTTGTTGACTGATCATAAAATTGGTAGATCGGGCTCATTATTGTTCCATCCATTCCTTCGGAAGTGAAGTGAGCAGTCGTTCCCGGATTTACAATAACAGTACTTGTTGTTGTTGCAGTATTCACACATCCGAAAGGCGATGTAACTGTTACGTTAATAGTGTATGTTCCACTAACAGTATAGGTGTTTGAGGGGCTCACTTGTGAAGACGTATTTCCGTCTCCGAACGACCAGTAATAAGTTGCTCCTGTATTTGTAGTTGAGTTGTCCACATAAGTTAAAGTAGCGCGTTCACATTCTTCAATTGTTTGCGGAGAAAGTGAAATCACAGGCAAAGGATGAACTGTTACCGGAACACTAGAAGTAACTGTATTTCCACAAGCATCTGTAACAGTAACAACATAAGTTGTTGTTGTTGTTGGAGAAACCGTGAACGGACCATTCCCTGTTCCTAATCCACCACTCCAAACAATTGTTACCGGACCTGTACTTCCGAAAACGTTGGAAGCAACTGTTGCTGTATTTCCAATACACATCGCGCTTGGAGGAGAAACAGTTAAGTTGGCAGCAGTTAATGAAGTAACGTTTATAGTAACCATTGCAGTTGTACCAGCACAACCATTCGCATCGGTAGCAATTACACTATAAGTTGTATTGCTTGTAGGGTTAACTGTTTGAGATGCACCTGAACCAATACCTGTCCAGTTAAAAGTATAACCAGCAGTTCCGCCAGTTGCAACGGCATTGATGTTTGCATTTTGTCCTGAACAAATTGTTGTTCCACCGCTCGCAATTGTAACAACCGGTGTTGGTTGAGTGATAGTAACACTTGCAGTAATTGTACAACCGTTAGCATCAGTAGCGGTTGCGGTATATGTTCCCGGACTTAATCCGGTTGCACTTGCAGTTGTTCCTCCACTTGGTAACCATTGATATGAATATGTTGGTGTACCACCGGCAGGAATTATAATTGCTTGTCCGTTATTCGATCCGTTACACGTTGCAGGAAATCCTGCAGATGCAATTGAAAGTGGAGCGGGTTGCGTAATTGTAATAGAGGACGTTGCTGTACAATTATTTGCATCGGTAACTGTTGCTGTATAATTTCCAGGAGTTAAACTGGAAATTGTTTGAGTAAATGTTGCCGGAGTTGTATTCCACATATAGTTATAAAAACCCGTTCCTCCCGATGCACCAACTGTTGCAAAACCATTTGCCATTCCATTACAAGTAACGTTATTAATTACCATAGCGTTTGCCGTTAATGCATTTGGTTGTGTAATTGATACACTAGAAGAAGCTGTACAGCCATTGTCGTCTGTAACAACTATAGAATATAATCCGGAAAATAAATTTGTTGCAGTTGCAGTTGTTTGTGTTGGTGTAGAGTTCCACGAATAAGTATATGGTCCTGTTCCACCTGTCGCTGCAATTGTTGCAGTTCCATCATTTAATCCAAAACATGTTGCATTCGTTTGTGACAAAGAATAACTCAATGGAGTTGATGGTTGTGTAATAGTAATTGTATCGTATTTCACACAACCTCCGGAAGTTGTAACAGTAACATAATAAACCCCGGAAGTTAGTCCTGTTATTGTTGATGTTGTTGCCCCGTTGTTCCATAAATAAGTATATGGAGGAGTTCCGCCACTTGCGTTTGCTGTTACAGATCCATTATTCCCACCGAAACAGGATACGTTTGTTGCATTCATATTTATATTCCCTGGCGCTTCACCTGTTGCAACCGTTGCAACTCCAACGCTCATACAACCATTTGCACCTGTTACGTTAACAGTATAAGTTCCGGCAGAAAGACCATTCTCACTTGAAGTTGTTCCGCCACTCGGAAACCATTGATACGTAAAGGGGCCAGAACCTGTAATAACCATTACATCTGCTGTACCATTCGAAGCATTACAATTTGCAGGAGTTGCAGTTGTGTTTAAAACAATTCCCGTAACTGTAATACAAAATGCAAATGTTTGACTTCCGTTATATGGACAATTATCATCCTGAACAGTAACGGTAAAACAATGACTCGCAGTGCTGATATCAGCAGTAGTTGGTGTCCAGCTGAATGTTGCAGTTGGGCGTGAACCACCACTGGAAGTAAATGTCGCTCCAGCAATTGCACCATTCCAAACTATTGAAACGTTTTGAGCAGAATCTATATCATAGGTATCTATTGTAAAATTTATTGGCATACCAGCACAAGCAGTTAATGAATATGTTCCGGTATTATTTATTCCGGCAACATAAGGATTATTATTTGTGCAGGAAATTGTTCTCATTTGAATATCGCGCATTACACTTCCAACGAGTATTTCATTTCTATACTCTTGAACTAATACAGCAAAAACAGTAACCTGAATCATTGTAGGAGTCATACACATATCACCTGTTAAATTATTAAATGTAACTGCAGGAGATGACGCAAGCGGTTGCGCTGCAGAATAAGGTGGGTTGTAAGTTACAGTTGTTGTTGCACTTGTTTGAGGTGTAATTAAAGTAAAGTATAACGAATCGCCATCAATATCGGATGAACCATTGTTAAAACAATATGGTTGATTCGAACAAACAAAAGGAATTGGGGCATTCGAAAAATTGGGAGAACTATTACAAGGGAAATTTAAATTGTCCAACGTTGCTTCAACATAAATGCTTTCAGCAGATGGATTAAGGATGGTACCTATTGAAGCATTTCTACAACACAATGTAAAACTAAATACCCAGTCGGTACAACTAGCAGGTAAAGTAGTGATTCCACGATAGATGAATTCTTGTACACCAGGATAAGTTCCTCCTGAGCATTCGGTATTAAAGGCTGAGCAAATTGGTGATACATCTTGTCCTGTTCCTGGTATTGGGTTAAGAGTTAAATTGTAGTTTTCGCCACACGTGGCAGATGACAAATTTATTGATACTGTAGCGGGTGCTGCCACACCTGCACAATCGCGATAGAAAGAAAGCGATATTTCGTACTGGTTTCCGCCCAAGCAGCGATACGTTATATCAGCACTTTGGGCGTGAGAGGCAAAAGCTTCATTTGATGTTTGAATAAACATTAAAATAAAACTAAGCCATGTAAGGAGTCTGGTTTGTAGTTTAGTTGCCATGGTGACCTCCATTTTTTAAATTAGAACAATAAATTAAGAACTGTCTCCTTTAACGCCTCTTAAATAAAAGGGTTGCATAAAAGTCAATAATTGTGAAAAATGTAATGGAGCGAGTCCTAATAATTATAGTGGTATTTATAAATAGGAATTATTGAAAAAGAAAACTACTTGTGGCTGAAACTACTGTAAATAATGGAGTTTAGAGCTCCGAAGAATGTTCTATATACTTTTAAAAACCTAATAGAAGATCGAAAAAGGCTTTTCCGAAAACATATTTTTGGGTTGTTAAATTTTGTGATTTATACCCTCACACCAATAATCACCACATCGTCCACTTGCTCTAAGTCTCCTTTCCAGGAGTCGAAAATGTTAGCAAGTTCCTGCTTTTGTTCATCAATTGGAAGTAAATGCATCTTATGCAGAATTTGTTTCAGCTGATTATATTTGAATTTTTTCCCACGTGGCCCCCCAAATTGATCGGCATAACCATCGCTGAAAAGGTAAACACAATCGCCTTTCTGAAGAGGAATAGTATGATTTGTATAGTTATCTACTTTACCATCTATATTAACACCTATTGGAAATTTATCAGCTTTAACTTCATAAAAGTTCCCATTGCTTATATAATATAGCGCATTAAAAGCTCCGGCATATTGTAGCACATTTGTGTTTTTATTTATTGAGCATAACGATAAATCCATTCCGTCTTTTACTCCTTTTCCATCACCTGATTGACGCAATGTTTTTGTTACCCCATAATCTAAATGTTTTAAAATATCAGAAGGAATAGTCAAGTTCATTTCATTAACCGCCTGTGTAAGCAAATTAAATCCAACAACACTCATTAATGCTCCTGGGACTCCATGACCTGTACAGTCAACAGCAGCAAAACAAGCGACATCGTCTTTTTGTTCTATCCAATAAAAATCTCCACTTACAATATCTTTGGGACGATAAAAAATAAAACTATTTGGTAAAATATTTTTCCAGTAAGCATCGGGTGGCAAAATAGATTCCTGAATTCGTTTCGCATAATTAATACTATCTGTAATTTCTTTTTTATGCGTTTCTAATTCTTCTTTTTGTATTCGAATGGCTGTATTGGAAATTGTCAATTGTTCATTTGCTTTTTTTCTTTGACGATTTGCTCTTCCAATTAAAAAAACTATGATTAGCAAAATCAACCCCACCGAACAAGCAGCAAAAACAGTACGTTTAAAGCGTTCGTTTGTTAACTCATGAAGCAATGCTGTTTCCTTTTGTTTGCTTTCAAATCGATAATTGAGTTCCATCTCAGTAATTTTTTGAGCATTGTTCCCATTATACACAGAGTCGTTATACTTTTTATATAACTTGAAATTTTTAAAAGCTTTTTCATAGTCTTTCGTTTCCTCATACAATCGGGATAGATTAAAATGAATTTCAATTAAATCTTCTAGCGACTGCATTTCCTGAGCCATTGGCAACGATTTATTAAAATATTCCAATGCTTTGTCATAATTTTTCAAATTCAAATAATCTATTCCAATAGCACTATTACAAATTGTTAATCCTTGTTTGTCTTGTATTTCTTCAAATATTTTTTGAGCTTGAAACTGAAGTTCCATTCCCTTTTCTATTTGTCCCATGTCAGCATACACATTCCCCATATTACCTAAAACTCCGGCATAAGTATTTCTGCTTCCGAATTTTTCATTAAATAATAATATTTTTTGATACTTGTCTAGTGCCTTTTCATACTCCTTTCTATAATAATATTGATTTGCAATATAAGTGTATGCATTCATCATCATATTAGTATCTTTCATTTGTTCTGCAATAGCCCCAGCCTTTGATAAATACTCCATCCCTAATTCTGAATTCACTCCTTCTGAGTATAATGCTCCAATAAATAAATTAATTTGAGTAGTAAGACGGTCTCTTTTTACTTGTTCGGCCGGACCTAAAGCATTTTGATAATACTCTAAGGCTTTAGGAATATTTCCCATTCCTTGGAAGCAACGACCAATATACATATTACACTCCGCGATTTGTCCTAAATCATTTAATTCTTTGGCAAGCAAAAGTGATTTTTCAAATTCTTCTATAGCTTTAATATAATCTCCTGTTGCAATTGTAATTTCTCCTAAATATCCATAAGCATCACAGAGTTCGTGTTGCATTTTATTCAATTCAAGGTCGGGAATAATTCTAATTAAAATTTGTTTTGCTTTTATATAATCATCGCTTTCTGCCAAAACTATAGCATGTAAAAATTCTAATTTGGTTGCTACAGCAGGAGTGTTTATTTTCTCACTAATTGATTTTGTAATCAAATAATATTTATCAGTTTCTTCAGACCTCTCATTTGCTAATTTTCTAACAATGCCATAATAATAACCAAATTGCAATTTGGGGTCACTCGTTTTATTAATAAGTGCTTTTATACTATCTACATAGTTTTCGCACATCGCATTCAAGTTAAATGCGACTAAAAAAATAAAGCAGATATAAATTTTATTTTTCAAAATATTTTTTTGCCTTGCAATATTACAATATTATTTGCTTATAAAACTGCCGCCTCTAAGAGTTTAATTGACCCTGCAGTTGCATCTATTTCAGCTGTTATACCAATTGGAACAGTGTATTTATTTACAATGTGCCCTATCATCGCTCCGTAGAATGCAGGTATTCCTAACGGTTTTATATGTTGCTCCAAAACTTCTTTCAGGGTAAATGCTTTTTCAGGTTCTTCAGCTTCACATTTAACACATTTTCCAAATACTAATCCTTTAATGTTTTTTAGAACTCCAGCTAACTTTAATTGTGTTAACATTCTATCAATTCTATAAGGCTCTTCTCCTGTTTCTTCTAAAAACAGAATTTTGTTTTCCCAATTAGGCAAATAGTCCGAACCTATCATGCTTGCTAAAACGGTTAAATTTCCTCCTACTAAAATTCCATTCGCTTTTCCTTCGTTAATAGTGTAATGCTTATCAGCATCGTCTTCAGGATAAGCATAAGAAACAATTTTTTTATCTACTAGAATTTCTTTTACATATTTAATTGTAAAATCGTTCCATCCACTATTCCCAACCGGACCATGATATGTGGCCAATCCTGTTTTTGCATTTATTGCGATTAACAAAGAAGTAATATCACTAAAGCCCATAATTACTTTCGGATTATTTTTTATTACTTCATAATTTAGTTTATCTAAAATTCTTGCACAGCCCCAACCACCTTTCATGCAAAAAATAGCATTCACATATTTATCAGAAAAAAAATCGTTTATTTCTTTTGCTCTTAAATCATCTGAACCGGCAAAGTAGCCATACTTTTCTTTTAGTGTTTGTCCTAGCTTAACCTGAAAACCCGAATTTTCGAGTATAGAAACAAACTTTTCAAGTTGTGAATTATCCCAAATTGCCCCGGCAGGAGAACTGATTGCAATCGTATCTCCTGTTTTAAGTGCAGGAGGTTTTATTAAGGGCAAACTCAACTTATTATCATGCAATACATTTTCTTTCATTCCTAAAAGTGGAATAGAAAGAGATGCTAATGCTGTTGATGTAATAAATTGTCGTCTGTTATTTTTCATTAAATTGAAAGTGAATGATCTTAAGAATAAAATTTCTGCGCTGAAAGAGAGAGCCCCTTTCCATTAAATCCTAATCCCAATTACCAATATATCATCAATCTGTTCCAAATCACCAATCCAATCTTTTATTGTGGTTTCCAAAATATTTTTTTGTTCTTCCATTGGTTTTTTGTGATTCTTGATTAGAAGTGATTCAAATTGTTTGTATTTGAATTTTTTTCCTTTAGGTCCACCAAACTGATCTGCAAATCCATCTGTAAAAATATAAACACAATCGCCTTTAATTAATTCAAATTCGTGATTGGCAAATTGTTGTAATTCTTCTCCTACAAATGCTCCAATAGGAAACTTATCTCCGTTAACCTGAATCAATTGTTTTTCACGAATAATCCACAAAGGATTATTGGCTCCAGCAAATTCAATTTTTAATTTTGGGTAATTAATTGAAATCAAAGAAATATCCATTCCATCACGCACGGTTGCTTCATCAGGATCTTGATTTAATTTTTTTGAAAGCTGAGAATTTGTCTCATTTAAAATTAAAGCAGGTTTTGTCAAGCCTAATACATTTACTGCTTGTGTTAAAATATTATGACAAACAATACTCATAAATGCCCCTGGAACACCATGCCCTGTACAATCAACTGCTGCAATCAATGTTTCATTTCCCCATTTTTCTAACCAATAAAAATCACCACTTACAATTGCTTTCGGTTGATAAAACACAAACGATTCATTTAATGATTGCTTAAATGCGCTATCAGAAGGCAGAATTGCATTCTGAATTCTTTTCGCATAATGAATACTATCTGTAATATCCTTGTTTTTCCCATCAATTTCAGAATATGCTACTTGAAGTTTTTCTTTTTCTTCAAACAATTCATTTGTTCTGATTGCAACTTGTTCTTCCAATAATTTTTGTGAATGCACTAAACTTCTTTCACGCATTTTAATCATCAGAAAAATTCCACAAACACCTATAATTATTATGGAGACATAAAACCATAGTCGCTTCCAAAAGGGAGGAGTGATTTCAAATGAATAAGATACGGGAACTGAATTCCATAAACCATCGTCATTAGAAGCTTTTAACAGAAATGTGTATTTCCCTGCAGGAAGATTTGAATAAGTTGTACTGGTTTCTTTTCCCTTTGGCAACCAATCGGCATCAAAGTTTTCTAACATGTATTGATAATAAATTTTTGATGGAATAGTATGAGAAATTCCTATAAAATCAAATGTAACATGGTTTTTATCATAGGGCAATTTTAAATTTTTTGGTAACCCGTACTCTACACTGTCACCATATTTTTTATAATCAAATTTTTCTAAAAACAATCTAATATTACTAATTTGGGTTTGTGGTTCTATGGTGTTTTGCTTCTCTTGTTTGGGATCATATATTGTTACTCCACCTATTGTTCCTATCCAAAGTTTTCCATCAATATCTTTATAAAAAGCATTTTGATTACACTCTAATCCTATAAAACCTTCTTCTTTGCCATAATGTTTTAAAACAATTTCTTTTTGATTTACAAATTGATTTAAATCAAGTTTATCAATTCCATTATTTGTTCCAAGCCATAAATTACCATCACCATCAGGTCGAACATAATAAACAGTATTAGAGCTTAATCCTTCATTTTCTGTTATCGTGCGAAATGTTTTTCCATTGTAAACACAAACTCCTGCATCGGTACTAAACCAAGTATAACCATAAATATCACGAGTAATGTTTTTGATTTTTGGAAAACCTTCAGGACGTAAAATGGTAGTGAAAACTTTTCCATCGTATTTAATTATTTTATCCGGAGATCCAAACCAGAGTGTTCCTAGATTATCTTCATAGATTGCATTCACCCCTTGTGTAGAAAAACCTTGATTGCTGCTATAAAAAACAAATGTTTTTCCATCAAATTTGTCCAATCCATTTTCATGAGCAATCCAAACATTTCCTTTTTTATCACACACCATCGACAAAATTCTTATGCCGTGTAACCCTTCTTTTAAATGATATAGTTTAAATGATTTACCATCATAAACCGTAATTCCAGAGCCCGATGTTCCAAACCAAACATTTCCCTTTTTATCTTCACACATGCTCCAGGTATTGTTTACGCCTGATTCACCTTTGTTTGAACCATAGTTTTGAATAATTACTTCTCCGGTATTTCGGAAATGATTAAAATCTATTTTTGAAACACCACCACCCCATGTTCCAACCCACATATTATCTTTCGAATCTTTTAAGAAAGACATTACTGTGTTGTTTGCTAATCCATGTTTATCATTAATGTTTACAAACAAGTCATTTCTATATTTACTAACTCCACCAGTAAATGAACCAAACCACATGTTTCCTTCTCTGTCTTGAGTAATAGTATATATTCTATTATTACACAATCCATTTGCCGGAGTGAATTTTCTTATTTTGTTGTTGCTTATTTTATCCACTCCCCAATTGTTTCCAACCCAAATTGCATCATTCATATCTTTATATAAACGATAAACTCCTTCTAGATAAGGTTTCCCATTGACTTTTAAAGTATCTAACTTTAACTCGCCTGTATAAGCTTTGGAAGGATCATAAACATTAATTCCATGAAAACTTGCTATCCAAACTTTATCCCCATTAATAAGAATATCACGGTTTTTGGGGTCAAGCAATCCATTCTTTTTATCAAAATGTAAAACTTTAACTCCATCATACATATACACACCATTGTATATTGTACCTATCCAAATATTTCCAATTTTATCTTGCTTAACAACCCAAACTTGTGAATTAAATATTTCGGCATTTTTTGCAAACGGGAAAAACTTTTTCCCATCATAAATTATTATCCCTGAAGCAGAACCAAACCAAATATCTCCATTGGTGTGCTCTAGAATACTATAGATGACTTTGTCTTTAAAGATAGAATCCTCAATTGCTGTTATTTTTTTATTCTGAAGTTTTGCAATTCCCTTTGCAGATGCAATCCAAATAATATGATTTCTGTCCTCAAGAACTGCATTTATACGGTTACTTTTTAATCCGTCTTTCGTGCTGTAGTTTGTAAACTTTAATCCATCAAAACAGCTAACTCCTCCACCATTTGTTGAAAACCAAATAGCACCTGTATGATCCTGAAAAGAATTAAGGATTTGAGATTGAGGCAGACCATCCTCAATTGAAAAATTTTTAATATTCAATTGTTGCGCTCCTGCTGATAAGCAACGACAAAACAAAAGAAAAGAAAGGAAAAGTATTTTAATTGAACTCCAATTCACAAACAATGGCTTAAAACAGCACTAAATAAACGAAAATAAAGCAAATAACCAATAAAAATCGATGATAATTCACTACTTTTGTTGCCCTAAATAAAACAAGAATGATTTCAGTATCCAATCTATCCTTACGTTACGGCAAGCGTGTATTGTTTGACGAAGCAAGTATTAAGTTCACTCCTGGCAATTGCTATGGAGTTATTGGCGCTAATGGTGCAGGAAAATCAACTTTTATGAAGATTCTTTCCGGAGAAATTGAACCCACAACAGGTCAGGTGTCTATTACTCCAGGTGAACGGATGAGCGTATTAAGTCAGAACCACTTTGCTTTTGATGCTTTCCCAGTTTTGCAAACTGTAATGATGGGGAATAAAAAATTGTGGGATGTGATGCAGCAAAAAGATGCCATTTATGCTAAATCCGATTTTACTGATGCTGATGGAATTAAAGCTGCAGAACTTGAAAATTTATTTGCTGAAATGAATGGTTGGAATTATGAAAGTGATGCGGGAAATTTATTAAACGAACTAGGAGTAAAAGAAGAGTTTCACAGCAAATTAATGGGTGAATTAAATGGTAAAGAAAAGGTTCGTGTATTATTAGCACAAGCCATTTTAGGAAATCCCGACATACTTTTATTGGATGAGCCAACCAACGATTTGGATGTGGAGACGATTGCTTGGTTAGAAAATTATTTAGCCAATTTCGAAAATATTGTAATCGTTGTTTCCCACGATCGTCACTTTTTAGATGCTGTTTGTACTCATATTGCGGATATCGATTTCAATAAAATATCCTTGTACACTGGTAACTATATGTTTTGGTATGAATCCAGCCAATTAGCCTTACGTCAGCGTTCCGACCAAAATAAAAAGGTGGAAGATAAACGAAAAGAGTTACAAGATTTCGTTGAACGCTTCAGCGCAAATGCTTCTAAATCACGACAAGCAACTAGCCGTAAAAAATTATTAGAGAAATTGGTGATTGATGAAATTAAACCGTCAACCAGAAAATATCCTGGAATTATTTTTAAAGCGGAACGCGACTGCGGAGATCAAATTTTGAATGTAGAGAATCTTTCGAAAATTGCTCCTGATGGAACTCCTTACTTTAAAAACATTACGTTTACTGTAACCAAAGGAGATAAAATTGCAGTGCTTTCAAAAGAACATATTGCTATAACTTCATTTTTCGAAATATTAGCTGATGAAGACCAAGCTACCAGCGGGAATTGCATTTGGGGAAGTACTATTACTAAATCGTATTTGCCAAACGAAAATGCAAAATATTTTACTGAAGATCACAACTTAGTAGATTGGTTGCGTCAGTTTTCAAAAGACAAAGATGAAACTTATGTGCGTGGATTTTTAGGAAAAATGTTATTTACTGGTGAAGAGTCATTAAAAAAATCGAATGTGCTTTCCGGTGGAGAAAAAGTGCGTTGCATGGTTTCAAGAATGATGTTGACAAATGCAAATTGTTTGATTTTAGACGAACCTACCAACCACTTGGATTTGGAATCGATTACAGCATTCAACAATGCATTGAAAGACTGGAAACATGTTGCACTTTTCACATCTCATGACCATGAGTTTATGCAAACAGTAGCAAA
>SXGT01348327.1_pt1 | contig 52620 bp, 43 predicted proteins | sample 3176221 | NCBI WGS metagenome assembly SXGT01 (sample SAMN11356862, study PRJNA531348) | freshwater metagenome | isolation source: freshwater sample F1-120 | place: China: Fuxian Lake, Yuxi | collected 2017-12-25
GTATCAGGTGTCATCGTATCGAACTGGGCCAGGAGACTGTCTGTCTTTCCTGACCGAGGATGGCGGCAGACACCGGGTTGTGTGGGTTTCGTCACACCTTCACCACACACCGGAACATCAGGCGTGACTGAGCTTGGAGAAGCGTCGGAACGATCTTCACCAGACAGGGGTTCAATTCCCCTCAGCTCCACCAGCCTTCGCTCTGACTCTCGTTTGGTGCAGAGACAGAGCGAAGGCTGTCCTCCATAGCTTCAGCGAAGGAGGACTGTGTACTCGGAGCCAGAGCTACGGCTGGCAGGCCAACACGGACACACGACAAAGTATCGAGCTTGAATATGTTTTTCGTATACATTCTGCAAAGCATTCTTTTTCCCAAACGGTCTTACACTGGATTCACAGAGAATCTCGACGGTCGGTTAAACGACCATAACACAGGCAAATCTGTTCATACGAACAAATTTAAACCGTGGAAGATGATTTATTACTCTGCCTTCGAGGACAGAAAACATGCTCTCGATTTCGAAAAATGCTTGAAGACTGGGTCAGGAATTGCCTTTCGCAACAGACACATCACTCCACCTACTCCTTCGACATAAAAACACCAGCTCTGTCTGGTGTTTTTATGTGGTGGTTTATTTGTCTTGTACAAATTCTGCGACATCCTTGTTGCCATCGAACAAAGTTCCGTCAAGTGTACAGTTAACGAACCGTGCTTCGTCTAGCTTTGCTCCACGGAAGTCCGCTCCGGACAAGTCCACGTCGCGGAAGTTTGTTTGACGCAGATCTGCATTACGCAAATCGATTCCTGCAAGCTGAAAACCTGTGATATCCGCATCCGATAAATCAATCGGCTGTCCCGGCCGTTCTTTGCGCATTGCATTGAAAACGATCACGGGGCTTTCCGTCAACATTTTCCAAATTTCTGAAGGTTCTAATTCTTTTCTCGACCGTTCTCCAAATGTAGGCGTATCCATAGAATTTTTCAAATGAATTTATCCCTTCATCCGTGCCTTCAATTCGCGCTCCACATCTCGTTTCTTGAGCACATCCCGTTTTTCAAACTGTTTCTTTCCACGACCGAGGGCGAATTCGATTTTCACTTTGTCTCCTTTGGTATAGAGCAACACAGGGACGAGCGTGTAGCCCTTTGTTTGGAGCCTGCCTGTAAGGCGGGAGAGTTCACGACGATGAAGGAGGACTTTGCGGTCGCGCTGCGCTTCGTAGCCCGGTTGCGGGCCAGCAGCTGGGTACTTGGCGACATGAGCGTGTTTGAGCCACAACTCACCGTCACGCAAATGTAAAAATGAACCCGACAACTGCACACTTCCCTTCTTCACTGACTTCACCTCCGGCCCAGACAAAACCAAGCCCCCCTCGAAGGTTTCGAGGAACTCGTAATCAAAGTGGGCTTTTTTGTTCGTCGCGAGAGATGGCATAGACGCAAACCATCCTAGCATGAATTGACAAAACGGCGAATTTCGTGTAGAGTAATTCACTTCGCTCTTTCGTCCGAGACAAACAAACGTCAACGTTAGGTTGGAGCAACCGTGCAGGCATTTTTCTATATCCTCTCCATCTTCTGGGGACTCTGGGTCCTCTTCTCCCTCTACATCAGCCTGAACATCGGGATCTGGAACCTGATGACTGGGCTGGCGGGGTACTCCGTGATGAGCTGGAAGCTTTTCGAGGGTGACCTCAACGGGTTCATCGCAGCAGCAGTCGCCACATGGGCTGTTTCGCTGCTCATCAACTACTTCAGCAACAAGACGGGAACCTTCGGACAGACAGTCGTCCAGTTCGCCCTCATGCTGATCATCCACCTGACCGCCTTCGGCATCATCGACTGGGCCCACCAACTCGCCTTCCCGACGCTCACCCAGTAGCGTCGGATTTTGTTTTAAGAACCTTGCTTAATCTCGATGATTCCGCTATTCTTCCAGACATCTCTATGCGCATTCACCGACATCGTCAGCGAAAACCGAAAGTGAACGTTCCGGAATATGCCGCCAACGAGGCGATTCTGACGGACGAAGTACGCGTGATTGGCGCGGAAGGCGAGCAATTGGGCGTGCTCGAGACAGCCATAGCGATTGCTTTGGCTCGTTCGAAAGAACTCGACCTTGTGTGTGTTTCGCCAAAAGCAGACCCACCCGTGTGTAAAATCATCAACTTTGGGCACTTCAAGTACCAAAAAGAAAAGGAAGTGCGGAAACAGAAGGCTCAGTCGCACGAAGTGGAAGTGAAAGGATTGCGCCTTTCCTTGCGCATCGGTGCTCACGACCTCGAAATTCGCCGCCAGCAAGCCAAGAAATTCTTGGAACGTGGCGACAAAGTGAAGGTTGAGCTCATCCTTCGTGGCCGTGAAAAAGCCCACCAGGACGTAGCCCGCGAAGTCGTAGCCAAGTTCCTGGAGCTTGTAAAACTGGACTTCACCTTGCGCATTGAACAGCCAATTACAGCCCAAGGCGGCACCATCACCATGATTATCGCCCGTGGATAAGGCTAGACCTTGCCTGTAATCCCTCTTCCAGAGCCGGTTTGCGATGTTTCGAGCGAAAAGCGTGAAGCACGACGAGTCGTAGCAGGGCTACGGCGAGGAGTGCTGAACGTTTTGCAGCCGAAACAGCGCGAAACGGAGTCGGGAGAGGGATTACAGGCAAGGTCTAATTGACACGTTTTCACGATTTCGATACACTCCCGCCGACTCTTATACGCCCCGTTATGAAACTCAAGACTCACAAAGCGCTCGCAAAACGGGTGCGTGTCACAAAAAACGGCAAAGTGATTAAACGCAAGAGCGGACAAGATCACTTCAATAGCCGCGACAAGGGTAAGGTTACTCGCAACAAGCGCCGCGACGTCCAGTTGTCACCTGCGCAAACCCGTGCTGTTAAAGAATTGCTTCCTCACGCCTAACTATGCCTCGCGTCAAACGCGGTACACAACATACGAAGCGCCGCCGCAATCTCCTGGCAAAAACCAAGGGCATGATGTGGGGACGCAAGTCGAAGATCAAACTCGCACGTACAGCCATGCTCAAAGCTGGCGCCTACGCCTTCCGCGACCGTCGCGTGAAGAAGCGCGACTTCCGCCGCCTCTGGCAGGTACGCATCAATGCCGCTGTTCGCCCACACGGTCTGTCCTACAGCCGTTTCATGGATGGACTCAAAAAGGCTGGTATTGCGCTCGATCGCAAGATCCTCGCAACACTTGCGAAGGATTCACCTGTGGTCTTCGATGCCATCGTGGCTCAAATCAAGAAATAGTTACCCGAACCGATCCAGCTCACTCTGGGTCGGTTTTCGATTGACAGTGGGCCTATTTCATGCCAATATTTGGCCTCCGCATGGTGCGGAGTAGACTCAAACCAAGGATGTGTGCATGTCTGCCGATGCAGATGAACGTGACAAGAATCAGCCGCCTTGCGTTGGCGCCTGGACGTTCGATGCGTCCAGGCTACAGCATCAACCCGGCGCTCGAGAAGCTGTGGAGCCTGGGCCCGGGTACGACATCTGGTTCAGCGAAGCCAGTGTTCCTATCCCCATGCCGGACGTGACGGGTGACCACCTCGCCTTCACTCCTTTCTATGAACTGGAGTTCACTCCATTCTTGAATCTTGGGGGGTCGTTCCCCCACTCGATCTACGAGGCAAGTGGCCCTCCGGCTGGACTTCACTTCCGATTCGATCCGCCGCTCATCGACTTCGCTGCTCCGACAACGCCGGAGGAAATTGAACGAGCAAATCAGCGAGTCGCAAACGGCGGTCGATCACTGGACGACGATACCAACGGTGATCCTGACAAGGAACTCACCGAGGAGCATCCACTCGTATCACGTCCGCCTCCCGTTCCTTCACCCACAGTCCAGGCAGTCAACGACCTGCTTGGACCACCCTCTCTTGCACCAAAGGAGTTCATCGTGCCCCAACCTCAACCCCCGGCTCCAAATGAGCCCAGCCGCGTAGGGAGCATCCTCACAGCGCTCTTCGCCTTCCTGTTCGTCATGGCTGCCGCTGGTGCGGGCCTGTGGTGGCAAAAGCAGCGGACGGTGGACCAACCGGAAGCCGTGGCGGTCGTCTCGGCTCCCAAGGAAGCTGCCACACCACAGAAGGTACCAACCGAGGTAGTCGCAACACCCACGCCGGTTCCAGTAGAATCTGTTGTGGTTGCCAAACCTCCGGCCGCGGCACCCACCCCAGAACCCGTTGCTGTGATCACGCCTCCACCAACACCCCCCGTCGCGACTCCCGCTCCGGTGACTACGGCGACACCCGAGCCCCCCAAGGCTACGTCCACTACCACGAAGCCAACGTCGCGTACCAACCCCACGAGCGTGCTCGTTTCGGGCGTAGGCGCCAAGCCGCTGTGCAAGGCAGACTGCACGTGGGGCAACACCGAAGGAATGCCGCGTAGTGTGGATGGTGACCGCAAGATGGTCGTGTGTGGTGAAGCCACCTACTCGGCCATCGTTGCCAAGTCTACGGACCCGGCTCACAACCGCTGCTGGACCGCCACCGAGCTCCAGCCCTACAGCCCCGACCCCGACAAGTAGCCACATCTCTCCAGCCCCCACACAGGGCTGCTTTTTATTGACAGAACAGGCATTTTGTGCTAATATTATATCCTTTGATCTTTCCCTTCCACTCAAGAGGTCCCGTGCTCGAACGCTTTTTTGTCTACTTCACGAGATTCATCGTCTGTACCGTGATGGTCGGGTTTGTGAGCCTAATCATCAGCGAAGCCGTCGCGGTCCACCACGTCGGGTTCAGCCCGTGGATGAACGCGAAGGCCCTGCGCACCGAGCAGGGCTGGAGCGAAATCCAGGACGAACACCCGAGGGTGTACACGATCGGGATCGGCATGTACGTGGCCGTGACTGAGGACGGCCAGGTGTACGAAACCAACCGCTCCGCCACCCCCAAGTTGCGCGAAATCCTTGCGCAACAGGCGGAATGAGCCTCCTCCTGCCGCATCAACGAAAGACCGATTTCGGGGGTGCGGTCTTTCATTTTTGTCATGTTATTCACATCCCTAGCCCTTGCCGGTTTTTGGGCCTCATGGTACATTTCTGCCGTTCAAAAGCAGCTGTTGTTGGACCGGTGGTGTAGCCCGGTTAACACGTCTCCCTGTCACGGAGAAGATCGAGGGTTCGAATCCCTTCCGGTCCGCCAGCAACTGATTTGGAACAAAACACTCCATTCTGGTTGACAGAAGGGGTGTTTTTTGTAAAACTCAGCCATCCGTCCCCGGACGAAAGCTCTTTTCCCTGAGGTTACATGCCACACGTACGCAGACCCAAACCAAAGCGACAAACTCCCCAACCGCTGTCCATCCCTGACTTCCCTCCTCCACCACCTCAACCCATCGACGTGCTCAACACAGACGGAATGGTTGCTGTGCAAGAACATGAATCCGCTCAAGTGCGACTGGAGCTCTCGGTTCTGCCTGCCATGAGTGGAGTAGGAACCACTGAGGACAACTCGGCAGAAATTGTTGCCACCACCGAGCTCGCTGGTGAACAGATCTGGTACTTGCCGCCGGGCGAAAAAGCTAAGACGCAAGAGTCGCCGGATCCGAAACGTCCACGCCTGTGCCTGACGGCACCTGTCGCCTTGGTAGCACCACCTGTGCATCTCAGTCCAGACGAACACAACCAGGCGGTGACCCGTGGTGCTTCGGTGGTGTACGTGGAATACCTAGAAGAAGGAGCCTTGGAAGATGTGACTGACTTGACAACTGATGAGTGCGCGTACCCACGCGTCACTCCTTCTTTCCCACAGGTCGCAACTCTACTCAGCCAGGCACAAGATGCTCCCGATGGCGCCGCCTCGTTCGCTGAACCGGACTCAAGTCCTGTTCAGCTTCCGCCCATGCCACCAGCACCGTCGGAGGCAGTGGCCACGGAAACACCCGCACCCACACTCGCAACGAAGGTGGAACCCGCCCCCAACGAACCCGTACCGAAACCACCACCGGCACCCAAACCACGCTCTTCATTCACTCCCGCAATGCTCCTTCTGATGGTTTGTGTGACTGCTGTGGTTGTGTGGTGGCTGTCGCCATCACCACAACAACCAGATGTCTCGGTCACTACGTCGCCCTCCACGGTACCGTTGACGCCAACAGTCAACGTGACGGCATCACAGGCACCAACACCGCCCAAAGATGTTACACGAGTTGTGGTGTCAGGCGTGGGTGCTCGACCGATGTGTACGGCTGAGTGTACATGGGGTGACTTGAATGCTGATGGTATGCCTCTCACGAAAAACGGAAGGAAGACGATCGTGTGTGGGGCACATACCTATACGGCTACTGTGACCCGCTCCACAGAGAAACACTACTGCTGGAACGCGACGAACCTTGAGCTGGTTGCGGACAGCAACACGCCTGCCGACAACCAAACCCGGTGAGTCGGTTTTTTGTTGAACCGCTAGGTTGTGGGAGTTGGGTTGTGGGTTGTAGGAAGGATTTTGCGCTACGCGTTGACAGCCGCAGCAAATTTATCTATTCTGACGGCGTCCTTCTGTCTATCGTCCGCCGGGCGATTTACACGGACGTTCCATTCAACCGCAGGATTGACCATCGTGTACAGAAACACGTCCAAGCAGCCGCCGCACCCCAGCCGCTACAGCCGCTCCACAACCAACGCCCGCGAACGACTCGGGATGGACACCGATCCTGGTGCCTCGATCGCTCCCCACGGAGGACAGTTCGAAGTCTGCCTCGCGGACAACGATCACAACCTCTCCCGGGTGAGCGTCCGCGCTTACAAGCGCAATGCCGCTGGGCGACCCACGGAACTGATCAGGGTCAACGGATTCCCCTCCGCCTGCTGCCAGGCCGAAGCCTGCATCCGGAGGACGCGCGAGAAGCTCCGGCGACTCGGACACGGGACGGTCTTCATCGGCCACCCCACCGCCACGGAACTGCTCATCAAGGAAAACGCCGCGGCCACTTCGGCCCCGACGCTCCAGCCGGCTCCCACTCCCGGAAGCCGCACCCTCTCCTCTCGTCCGACCGCCTCCTAGGGCACGGTCGGCGATTTTTATTTCACCGTGACAATATCAAACCCTTCCCCATGCGCTCCACCAGGCACAAGGGCCACACGTGTACGTGCTTTCATCCAACGACGCTTGCGAAGTTCTCGCACAGCCTTCTCCAAAAAGGTCGCAACCTTTGAGCCTTTCAAAACGAATGGCCGTACCCCCCAACGGATGTTCAATTGACGAGCCTGTGTTTCATCATCCGCCGCAATGAAGAGAGGGATTTCGGCTCGTGACTGCAAGAGATGCTCAGACCACGGAGCAAATGTTTTTGAGGCGAGGATGGCAGAAATATGACGACCGAGTGCAAGGGTTTTGAGAGCATGGGCAATGTCTGCTTCTTCGGAGTCTGTATTGTGCTCGGTGAGAGAGACATCATCGTAGCGTGAAGACTCCGCTTCCGTCACAATGTTAGCCATCGCCTTTACGGCCGCGAGAGGATATTTTCCCGTGGCTGACTCTCCAGAAAGCATCACGGCATCCGCGTGGTCGAACACCGCGTTGGCGACATCCGAAACTTCTGCTCGTGTAGGGCGTGGGTTACGAATCATTGAGTCAAGCATTTGGGTGGCAACCACGACGGGCTTTCCAGCCAACCGACATTTCTCGACGATCTCTTTTTGGCGCACAGGTACTTCTTCCGCGGCAATTTCTACGCCAAGGTCACCACGTGCAACCATCACCCCATCTGTCACAGACAATATCTCGTCGAACTGCTTAATCGCTTCGTGCTTTTCGATCTTCACAATGATCCTTGGTGGAACAACGCGACCAATCTTCTTACAAGCGCGAGCGACAAGTGCGCGCAACTCACGTACATCCTCCGCACACGTCACAAACGACAAAGCGATCCACTCCACCCCAAGCCCAATCGCAAACACCGCATCCGCACGATCTTTCTCCGAGAGTGATGACACACGCAAGGTCGAATCCGGAAAATTCATGCCTTTGTGCGAAGTGACAGTTCCCCCATTCACTACCCGCGCACCAATCGTCTTGCCAACAATCTTTGTCACGACCAATTCGTAAATCCCATCTTCAATCAACAGGCGGTGACCGACCTCCAAGTCTTTGTGTAGCCCTGTGTACGTAACGGGAATCTGACCATTTTTATACTGCTTGGTTGCCGTCGTAAATAGCACGGTTTCTCCTGTCTTCAACTCCACCCCTTCAGGCGGCAGTTCTCCAAGCCGAATCTTCGGTCCTTGCAAGTCCGCCAATATCGCAACCGGCTCGCCCGCCTTTTTCGCCGCTGCACGAATGGCACGATACAGTTTCGTGTGCGCCGGATACGTCCCATGCGAAAAATTCAACCTCGCCACGTTCATCCCAGCACGAATCATAGAGAGAAGCGTGGCTGGTTTTGCCGAGGCAGGACCGATCGTGCAAACAATTTTTGTGCGTTTCATAGTGAGAGATGAAAAAAATGCTACGTATCTACGAATGGCTACGAATTACTGGTAGTGAGACGTGTGAGGTTATGGGGAGCGCAGTGCCAGGGCCCCCGACGCCCGGAGCGAGAGGCCGGCTTGTCCGGACCGAGTGAGGACGGTGGGGTGGCACGGAGCTAGGGGCCCCATAACCTGTGACGTGACTCGGGCGGGGTGCAGCAGGGACCCAGTCTATTTTAATTTCTCTGGGTCGAGTTCTGCGAGGGTAACAGTCAAAGGAAGACGCTCTTCGCTGCGTACCACATCAAGGATGAGTTCATCACCTGGCGCATGCTTACCGATGAGCTCTCCAAGCGGATTTTCGTCCGTCACCGGATCGTTCCCAACTGCCACAATGACGTCTCCTTCTTTCAGTCCAGCCACATCCGCCGGACTCCCCGGGAACACCGCATTGGTTCCCTCTCCGCCGACCACGTACGCCCCTTGATCCACCTGCAATCCATCTTCTGCTGCAATCGTGGGCGTCAAAGACACATAGCGAACTCCAAGCCATGGTCGGACAATACGACCATACTCACGAACATCATCAATGATTTTCTTTGCATCATTAACCGGAATCGCAAATCCAATCGATGCCCCTTCAAAACTCACCGCTGTGTTGATCCCAACCACTTCCCCGAGCAAGTTAATGAGCGGTCCGCCGGAGTTCCCTGGATTGATGGCCGCATCGGTCTGAATCGCATTGTCGATCACTTCGTCACCACCAAACCCATCCCCTGCCCACACCTGACGGTGAATGCCGGAGATAACTCCTTTGGTGACCGTGTTTTGATATTCCGAAAGCGTATTACCGATTGCGATCACTGTCTGACCAATACGAATCTCGTCGGAGTTCCCAAGTGGCACGGTTGGATATCCATCGCCTTCAAGGTCCAACACAGCAAGATCAAACAACGTATCTTTTGCTACCACACGAGCCGGCAACTCCGCTCCGTCGTTGGTCACAACAAAATAATAGGCGTCTGCATCGTTCACCACATGCCTGTTCGTGACCACGTATCCATCCGCGCTCATAAAAAACCCGGTGCCGCCGCCCACTTCCACATATCCATCTGCATCTACACCGGTTGGATCAAACAAAAAAGCCTGGCGCTCTTCTGGATCAAGAACTTTTCGATCTTTCTTTATCACGATACTCACCACGGCCGGAACCACCCGGTCGACCACTTCAATGGTTGCACTTTCTTCTTCTATCAGTTCCACAATGTGTTTGTCAGGCACAAGTGTCGTACCTTCGACCCCACCCAACGCAAACCGACCAAGCAAGTCCGATCCGTTGAGCGCGCCGAGTGTCCACAACGAAGCCAACACACCTGTTGCCGCACCGGCGATGGCACCAAGTGCAACCGCCACCGCAATGACGGTTTGATGAATTTGAAGAGGTTTTGCCATAGCTATCGTTTGGGCTGACTCTTAGGAGTTTTCTTCACCGGTTTCCCTGCCAATAACGCATGGAGTTCTTTTTCAAATGTTTTTGCATCCGCAAATGAACGGTAAACCGAAGCGAAACGAATGTAGGCGACGGTATCAAACGTCCGTAAGTGCTTCATGACGAGCTCGCCAATTTCGCGACTCGTGAGTTCTCCTCGACGTTTTTTCTGAATGTCTCGTTCGAGCTTGTGAATAATTTGTTGAAATTGTGTTTCGGTATACGGACGTTTTTCAAGCGCTTTCTGCAGTCCTCGCTCTAGCTTGTCACGCGAATACGTTTCACGCCGCCCATCTCGCTTCACCACAATCAAATCGAGCAATTCGATTTCCTCAAGCGTTGAAAACCGAAACCCACACTTGTCGCACTCCCGCCGACGCCGAATGTTCGCGCCATCTTGCGCCACACGCGAGTCGACGACTTTCGTATCTTTGTTTGAGCAGACAGGACAGTGCATAGAGAAACGAATCAACTTGGTGTGACGAATCGGGAGAAACGAATCAACGGATGGGCTACCGATGCTACGTATCTACGAATGGCGACGAATCGCAAGCGGGATGCAGGGACCCCGCCTATGACGTGCCGTGAAATTGGCCCCTGACCGACAGCCTGAGGAATCCATTGGTCAGGGCGCACATCGCAGGAAGACTGCGTTAGTTTTCTTGAGGCTTCCGAGATATGAGGAGCAGCCTGTTATGGAAAAGGCTGACCCCGTCTCGTTTGGCAGGTGGTTTCGAGGGCTGCGGGAAGGAGCGTGGGGTGATGTGTCTCGCCTAGTATATCAGGAAAACCAAACGGACGGGTGTGGCCCGTCCGAGGTTGGTTACATCATCTTCTTACGGATGAACGCTGGAATTTCCATATCATCTTCCTCACTCTTGGGGGCCGGAACTGGTTGCGGAGGAATATACGTCGGCTGTGCTTGGATAGGCTTTGGAATAAACGGTGCTGGGGCTGGTTTAGGGTCGTACATCGGTTCCGGAGCACGTGGAGCCGGTCGCGAGACAGGCATGGGACGTGGCTCCTCCACACGTGGAGCAGTGAAATTCACCGCGGGTTTTGTGGGACGTCGGTCATGCGAGTCGTCTTCGCGCACCCGTAAAAACGACGGTGGAGTCCATGTGCCCTGGGCCTGCACTTCGACGGCACCCGGAGCCGCAATACGACGGTCACGACTATCAAAACCCGTCGCGACCACCGTAATACGCACTTCTTCTTTCAAGCTTTCGTCCACGTTGGCACCAAAAATCACTTTCGCGTCTTCGTCTGCAGAACCCGTGATGATCTTCGCCGCTTCTGCAACTTCATGCATACCAAGGTCCGTTCCACCTGTAATCGTAAAGAGGATCCCTTTGGCTCCATCAATCGAAACTTCCAAAAGCGGAGAGGCGATTGCCTGCTTGGCTGCGTCCACAGCACGGTTCTCTCCCGAAGAACGACCAATGCCCATGAGCGCCGAGCCTGAATTTTCCATGATCGCTTTTACGTCGGCAAAATCGACGTTGATGAGACCTGGAATGGTAATGAGTTCAGAAATGCCCTGCACGCCTTGGCGCAGCACGTCATCGACAACTTTAAACGCATCAAGTAACGAAGTCTTTTTATCGATGATTTGGAGCACGCGATCGTTTGGAATCGTAATGATCGTATCCACGTGCTGGAGCAGTTGGGCGTAACCTTCTTCCGCGATGCGACGGCGCTGTGCTCCTTCAAACGAGAATGGCTTCGTCACCACTGCAATCGTGAGCGCACCAATATCCTTCGCGAGCTTCGCCACCTCTGGAATAGCTCCCGTACCGGTTCCTCCACCCAAACCACAGGTAAGAAACACCATGTCCGACCCATTGAGAGCATTACGAATTTCGTTCTGACTCTCTTCGGCTGCACGACGACCGATATCAGGATTCATTCCTGCACCGAGCCCTCGCGTAACGGTTTTTCCAATCGGTAATTTGTTCGGCGCCAAATTTTGGTGGAGCGCCTGAACATCGGTGTTCACGACAATAAATTCCACGCCTTTAATTTTATCGCTGATCATGCGATTCACGGCCGCTCCGCCTCCGCCGCCAATCCCAACGACTTTAATCTTGGCAAAGGTTTCGATGTCGGGTTTTACTTCCGCCATACACTAATGTTCGTGAACACATTTATTGTTCAAAATTCTGCTTTCTTCAGCACAAAATGCTCCCATACTGTAAAGCGCGTGTTCAGGGGTGTCAAGAAAAAAACACACGGAGATGTGTATAACATTTCCGTGTGTTCAACATTATGGCTTCAGCGAGCGGAAAATCTTCTTAATTCCGGAGGTCATCTTATCCACACCCTTGAACGAGGCGAACATCTTTCCAAGTCCGCCTCCCTCCCCGCTCCCGCGAATATTCTGTCCCCAGAGGACCAATCCGATGGCTGTGGAGAGCGATGGATCATGCGCGCGTTCGATCACCGAAGAGATGCCAATCGGCGTACCAAGGGACACAGGAAGTCTAAGTGAGTCTTTTGCTTGCTCAAGAATACCTGCCAGCTTGGAGCCACCACCTGTGAGCACAACTCCCGCCGGCAACATTCCCGAACGTTCCACTTTTTGCAATTCACGGTCCACCATCTCAAACAGTTCTTGAACACGCGCTTGTGTAATGTCGGCAACGAATCTTCGACCAACAAGTTCCGCTTCGGGAGCACCTAGTTCTGCCAAATTGATGTCGTCCTTTTTGTTGACGTCATCTGGCCGGCAGGTGGCGTAACGAAGCTTGAGTTGTTCGGCAACGTCGAGCGAGGTACGAAGACCAATAGCGATATCAGACGTCACATGAACTCCACCAATCGGTAGGACAGCTGTGTGCAACACTTCCCCTTCTTCAAACACTGCCAAGCTTGTCGTAGACGCACCGATGTTTACCACACAAACCCCAAGTTCTTTTTGCCGAGAAGAAATCACCGCCTCAGACGTGGCCAAAATCGAGTACACCAAGTCTTCAATATCCAAACCCGTGCGGTACACACACTTGGTCAAATTTTTGATCTGCGAAGAGAGCCCTTGAATAATGAGTGCGTCTACTTCTAGACGAATCCCATTCATGCCAACCGGGTCTTTAATTCCCCGCTGGCCGTCCACAATGAACCCCTTCGGAATCACGTGAAGAATTTCGTAATTCGTTGGCGTAGCAACCGTGCGCGCAGCTTCAATAGCGCGCTCCACATCTTCCTCCCGAATCTCTCCATCAGACCGAGCCACACCAACAACCCCACGGCTTTCTTGTGAAATGATATGGCTGCCTGTAATACCAACCCAACCCGCGTTAATAGGAACGCCCGTAATGCGTTCGGCTTGTTCAAGCGCCTTGGACACAGCCGAAACAGCATCATCGATCCCCGTGATCGTGCCTCGGCTCACGCCAATGGATGGAACTTCAACGGCTCCGATGACGTGAATCTGTTGTTTGCCGTCCGCTGAAGGAACAGGCTTCCCCACAGCAATACGCACTGCATGGGAGCCAATGTCCAGTCCGGCAATAATGTCTTCGGGCATAACAGGGTTAGTATAGCACAGGTTGACTGGTAAAATGCAGATCCTACGCGCTGAGGCGAACAAGTAATGGGTTCAACATGACGGAAAGGCCTACTCCCACCGCCACAAGAGAGGCAATAAGCACGGCCGCAGCCATCACGTCTTTGATTTCAGCGACAAACGGATGGATGCGTGGCTTAAACGCGTCTACAATGCGTTCCAAAACCGTGTTCACGATTTCCAGTACGAGAACAGCGCCAATCACCAACCACAAGGCAACAAAGGCGAGTGTAGACAGATGCAACCACCACGCCACAAGCATGACAACAACCGAAGCCATGCACTGAATACGAAAATTCTGCTCATGGCGATAGACGGTTACAACCCCGCGCAGGGCGTGTCGGAGGCTGTTATAGAATTGTTCAAGGTTCATCATAGCCGTGGGTCAACCCCCAAACGAGTCAGTAACTTCGCCTGCAGCGGAAACATCCGTTCTGCATCTGTCGGTGTTTCATGGTCGAGTCCAGAGAGATGTAACAATCCATGTACAAGCAAGAACAGAATCTCTTCTCGCGCCGAGTGTCGCAACTCCTTTGCCTGTCGCCTCGCTTGCGCGTAGCAAATCAAGATTTCCCCGCTTCCATCCGGCTTCTCGGCTCCAAATGAAAGTACGTCCGTCACTTTGTCCTTTCCTCTATACCGCTTATTCAAACGACGGATCTCCCGATCGTCCACAAACGCCACAGACACAGGAACCGTTCCCTTCAAACGCAACCCTCGCCAAACACACGCGGCTGCTTGAACACACAACGCGTTGCTTACCCGTTGGCCTCCGCGGAGCTCAGACTGATTCAAAGCAAGGTCGTACACAAAATTTACAGGGCCTGAATCGAGTTGATCATCATTTGCAAGGTCTGGAGATAGTCGATAGTTGGCTTGATGCCTGTGGTGTAAACCACCGTGAGAATCGTGTCACTGTCGAGGCGGATGTAGCTGGTCAGTTGCTTTTCACTTGTGAGTGTTTCAAGACCATTCTTGGTCGTACCTGCGGTAACCGCTTCCGTCTTGTTCTGGTCTTCGTACCAGTCCTTCAGTGTTGTTACTGTGTCGGCGAGTGTGGAGATGGAAACCGTAATAGATTCTCCGGTTGTCGCAACAAAGTTGGTAGTGCGAGGTGTATCGGCCACCACGGAGGCCACCCAGACGGATGGATAATAGAGTTGATAGACCAAAGACACGGTTGCATCGGCTGCAGTTGTGGAACCTTGGTACAGCTTCACAAGACCGGATTCAAAAAGCGTACCAGGAGCTGTACCCGCCGGGTTGTATCGGTGAAACACTTCGTTGCCATCGAGGAAACCATCGGAGTCAGAGTCTGGAAGTTTGGCATTCGTGTTGTACACGAGCTTCTCTTCGATGTCGGTCAGGCCATCGCTGTCCGTATCCGTGCCGGGGACCGCTGCGGTTGGGAATGGTGAAGTAGGCTCGGTTGGTTTTGTTTCGGGCTTCGTCTCTGTCTTTGTTGGTTCTGTGGGTGTTGTTGGTTTTGTTGTGGTCGTTGTCACGGCTGGGCGCGTTGGCTTTTCTTGGGGCTGCACGGTCGGAGTTTTCGCAAGGAACCACCATACTGCTCCCCCTGCCCCCACTAACACCACAACAAGCGATACGACTAACAGAACCCACGGCTTTTTCTTGCCTGGTTTTTTGAGGGCTGCCACCGGTGGTTTTATCGCCGCAGGAGGCGGAACAACAGGCGCGCTTTGCGCCGCCTTTGCTGCGGCGGGCTCAGCCATCTTTTTTCCCGTTGCCCCGTGTCGGTAGTCTTCCGGCATCACAAAATACGCCGGCCCCGTGGTGTCCGAGGGAGCAATCTTTGGAGGAGAAATGATCGTGGGTTCAGACATACGAACCGAACGGATTACTGTGGCAGCGTTGTCAGTTTGCCCGCGCCATTTGGGTTATACCCATTCTTCACTTCGGAACCATCTGTGTAAGAGTCGCCATCCGTGTCGGCAAGCAATGGATTTGTTTTGTAGACACTCACTTCTTCTTTATCAAAGAGTCCATCGCCGTCCGTGTCAGCGGTGGTTGGACTTGTACCACGCGCAGCCTCGTCAGCATCCGTCAGTCCGTCTTTGTCACGGTCGGGTTCCGCTACGGGTGTGGTTGGTGTCGTTACCGCAGGAGTGGTCGGAACTTCGTTGACAACTGGCTCTGGTGGTACGTCTTCAGGTGTGTCAGTAACCGTGTCGTCCGCTGGCTGAGTTGTTGTTGAATTCACCGGTTCTGGAGTCACTTCCTCTTTTGAGGATAACAGGTAGTAAGAAAGCCCGGCACTTGCCGCAAGTACCAACAACGCTGCCACCACAACGAGCATGGTTTTTTTCCATCCACCTCCCTCTCCCCCACCCACCTCCGCCATAGCCGCTCGAACGGCCGGCGACATGCCTGGATCCGTTGAAGTGGCTGTGATGGTCGGCATGGGTGCAATAGACGCAGACGCATCAGCGCCCGGTTCAGGGCGAGGCGCAGGACCTGTGTCGGTACCCGAGAACATATCTTCTGGTTCTTTTGTGTGTGCATCGAACATAGTGTTGTATCAAGTGTAGCGCAGCGAAGGATTAGCCACCAATCATGCCAGACCCCAAGGGATTATACCCACCCGCGACTTCGATTCCATCAAGGTAGGAATCGCCGTCCGTGTCAGGGTTGGTTGGATTGGTTTTGTAGAGAGAAACCTCATCATTGTCACTCAGTCCATCACTGTCGGTATCACTCTTGCGAACATCCGTACCAAGTTTACGTTCCTCTTTCATGGTCAGGCCATCATTGTCGGCATCCGATCCGTTCACATCTTCCTTACAGTCAGTGATTGCTTCGTCCGAAAGGGTTGTGCAGAGATCGATGTTTTGTGTGGCGATGGCCTGTTTCGTCACTTCACATACTGTGCATGTCTGCGTAAGCGACTTGACTCCACCTTCACAAGAAGCACGCAACGACGTTGTCGAAAGTTCTTTGCAAAATGACTCATCTTTCTCTGCTCGAGCTTTCTTTGACCAGAGTTCATCTGCACAAGACATCGCGCTCGACTCTGACTCCATTTGTTTGCAAAGATTCGGATTCAATTCCTGTCGAGCAACGGTCCACACACACGTATCGCGCTCCGCTCCGTTCAACACCGTGCACAGCTCTGCCAAACCCGATTCAAGAGCCACCTTTTCTACTGCCTGCACACGACAATCTTCGGCTTCTGCTTCAAACCCGCACGCAGCCACGGTTTGTTCCAATTGTTCACGCAAGCGGGCTTCCACCGACGCCTGGACAGACTTCTCGTCACGCGCCTGCTTCAACCACCAAAACCCATACCCAATTCCCACAACCACAACGGCGCCCAAGACGATCAGCATGATCGTCCGGAGCGCCGCGCGTTGCGTGGTTGGTTGTCCTCCCCCAAACGCATCCATAGGGTTGTCCTAATTCGAAGGACAGTAATTGAGTTGAATGTTACTGAGTGTCACCGAGCCCGAACCGTAGAAGTCGAACGTGATTGGAACCGTTTGCTCCTCATCTTCACATTCAAAGTGTTCTGGAAGAGGCACGGAAACATACTGCCCTTCATTCACCGCTTCGGTAGACTGCTGGCTCGAACCATCGTTTGAATAGGTGTAGTTGAGACGCACACCGAGGATGGAGTCGAGAATGGAGTCGTACATGTCTTGGATGTCTTCTGAGCTGTCGCCACTAAAGGCATACGTTCCTGTGGTACAGTCATCTTCCCAGTCATCAGAATCAGAACTCCAGTTACATTCCTCGCTTGAGATGTGTGCCATGTTGGATTCCTTCTCATCATCTGTGGTCACACCAGCGGTATACACCGTAATGTCTGTAGAGGTTGTTTCCACACGATAGTTTGCTTCCGCTACACAGCCTGGATCGCCGAGGAACCCAGCGAATGAAGTTTGATGGGTATCAGGACCATCGGAACAATCGTCAGGTCGATCAACACAGTCGCAGTAATCTCCATCCCCTGTTGTGGGGAAGCTCGCGTCGAATCGCTGATCACCATCGGACATGAACACGAGAATTTTTACGTCCGCTGTTGCTGCGTCGAGCATGTCGGAAGCAACATCGAGCCCAGCCCAGTTCGGATTTGAACCACTTGTCAGATTCTCGCCGGAATCATCAGTGTCCCCATCGCTGTTGCAGTCGACTTCCTCATCGAACACACAACTACTGTACTGACTCACCTTGGCAAGGACATCGTTTTCCACCTCGCTCAAGGCAAGGTCTGTGTTCGCACCAAAACGATCTGGCGAAGACGCATTGCAGAAATATTCGTCTGTATCGTCGCAGTCTGCGTTTACATCGTACGTATTATCATCATAGTCGTAACGAGTTGATAACGACACGAGGCCGACTTGAATCGTACTGTCTGATCCAGCATATGCGTCGTACAATCGATCGATCGCGTCCGACATTTCGTCGGTAAGAATATCGATGCGACGTTCACCATCTGGGTCGCCATCCGGCGGGTTGTTCATACTGCTCGACAGGTCTGTGACGAACACAACCGCCAAGTCCGGCAACACCACGTCGGAGGTATCCACTTGTGCTGTAAGCGAGGTGGCTACAGAACAGGCTGGGACGAAGAGTGCGCCGTTATCTGGCGATGTTCCCATGTTGTACTTATATAGCGTCAACGAAGACTCTGGGCTCGCACCAACTTCTTCCGTCTGACCATTCACCGCAATAGAAGAGTAGGTCACCGGACAGGTCGAACCACAATCTGCCGCACACGTCGGGGGCACACAGGTACCGCCCGATGCACACGTAATCGTGTCATTACCAACGCCCAGTGAAATCATGCTGTAGACACTCGATGTTGTATACGTACAGTAGTTTCCGTTGTCTGCTCCACCATTACATACACCGACCCGGCGGCAGGTGTACGTGTCGCTTCCGACCGTGATGGAACCCGTGCCGATATCTTCTTCGTCACACGTTCCTTGCAACGATACCTCGTCGTCAGCATCAACATTGATGTAGTACGGAACGGCCGAGCCATCGCAGAACTCATCGCCGTTTATCACTTCGTCGCCGCAGTACGCGCCGGAGCGAGACTTATACTGACAGGTTTCCGTACAGTAGTAGCACACACCGCCATAGGTGGCGTCACATGTAGCACCATTATCGCCGCCGTCGTCGCAGGACTCTACGCCCGAGTACACGAAGTCGTCGCCACACACGTTGAGCTGACACTCGTTGGTACAAGCGTCCGTGTTGTCGTCATTTCCGTCGTCGCAAGACTCGTTACCGTCTGTCACGCCATTGCCACAGGTTCCGTTGAGCACCATACACGCCGTCCAACCGCCTGGATTGGTCGTGGAATTCCACTCACAAGAGTTGGAGCAAGTACGAGCGCGGGAAAGTTGATATGTGTAAGTGGAACACACACCACTGTCGCAGGAAGTGCCACTTACACAAGCCTCACCTTCGTCAGCACCCCCTTCACACACCTGACTTGCCGTACACGACTCGTATCCAGATGAACCTCCACACTGTCCACCGTCACAGTCACTATCCGTGCTGCAAGATTCCCCGTCATTATCGCCCCCTACACACAACGCCCCTTCCCATGTTTCGTAATCCCCGTCGCATTCTTCTGCGCCGTTCACGGCCGCGTCGCCGCAGGATGGGCCCGGGCTTGTACAGTCGAAGGCACAGCTCGTGCTCATATCAGCGGAATACTGACCGTTGGTGCCGTCCGGAAGATCACAGTAGGTGTATGCCCAACTTGCGGAGTCGGAAGACAACTCGCTAGCGTTACTGACCGTTCCACAGTCGCACGACTCCCCACCAGCCAAGTATCCGTCTCCGCAACCAAAGGCGGTGTCGAGCGTACAGTTGTCGCCGCAGTGTCCGTACGTACCGTTCAATTCGCCGTCGTCACACTCCTCAAGAATCTCTGTTTCCGTCACGCCGTTTCCACATTCGTATTCAACACAATCCGCACCGGCAGCTTCTGCAACGGCTGCGGTTTCATACCCCGTACAACTATCGTTACAACGCACCACAACCGTTCCATCGGCCGAGGCACAGTCCGCCACATCCGTGTCCCCAATTTCACACGTTTCCCCCGAACCCTGCACACCATCGCCACAGCGGTCGGAGTTTCCCCAATCCTGGTCGGTGTTCAAACATGTCTCCGTGTCCGGACAATCTGCATCCGTCACACACGAACGCGATGACGTATACGAACATTGTCCGTCACCACACAACTGTGCGGTATCCTTGAATCCGTTTTGCAACGTGCCGGTGAAATCCGTGTGGACGATGATGTTCTGCTCATCCGACATGTTTCCATCAATGGCGGAGTACCAACCTCCGGAGGTGTACTCAAGCTGGGCATGCAAGTCATACCCTTCGTTTCCTTGCGCCATGTATCCGTACACCTGCGAACCAGCCGGACAGGTGAATGTCGAGCTTACCGGTTCCCAGCAAGTCGCAGCATCGTAGCCGCTTTCCGTACAGTTGTAGAAAGCGTTCACTGGGTCAACCGGCAAGGTTTCACCCACTTCATTATCGAGTTCCGACACCCACGACGACCAAGCGCTCACCGCCATGGCACGCACCAACGTACCTGAGGCAAGCAAAGGCACGCCCGGTTCGCACGATTCGGTTCCCGGACAATCGCTATCCGCCGTACATTCCTGTGCGGTCGTCACCTCACAATGTCCGTTCGTTTCCCCGTAATCATCGAGTGTTGACTGCATGCTGACCAAGTCCGTCAGACGACGCATGTCACGCGTAAGCTTACCCTTTTCTGCATCACAGTCGGGCCCGTTTACCTCCGCGAGTTCACAATCGGCGTCAGCGGTACACGCATCACCCGTGAGCGAACAGACGGACGTTCCACATGTTTCCGTTGCCGGACAGTCGCTGTCTGCATCACATTCTTGCGACGTCGTAACGGAACAATGTGGACGTTCCGCTGTTTCACACGTCTCAATACATGACCCGCGCCATGTGCACTCGATAAACGCTCCCTCCCCATCCGTCGGGTAGTCGCCGGCAACCGCGCAATTGTTGTTATCACTAATCGTGTCTGTGTTTGCGTTAAACGACCAGTTGGCAACGATCTGATCAAAAATCTCTTGCGCGTTATCGCTTGCATCTTCGTTGTACGACAGCACGTAGATGTTTGGGTAAATGACGGAGCTGCCCGTTGTTTGGTTGGCAGCCGCCACGTAGTACGTGTTGCCATCTTTTACCGCTTCGTACCCATCCACTTCCGTGCTCGATGGCGAGCCGGTGAACCCTTGCTCGTCGTACCACACATCCGGGGAGTAGTAGTCAGCATTCTGAATGACACGCACACCCACGGCATCATTTTCATCTTCCTCGTTTACACGGAAGATGAGTTCCTGCACAAACGTGAGTGAACCAACCGTAGAGGACGTCACGGAAATCGGCGTTACGAGTTCTGGCAAATCATCCGATGTATCATCTTCTTCTCCCGCATCACGGCAGTAGAAGAAGCTGAAGTTTGAATCCGAATCTACGTATGGATAATCCGCAACGGCTGGCCATGGATTTTCGCAGGTGTTGGCAACAAGAAGCACAGTGCCTTCCACAGACTCGTCTGTGGTTGAGTCATCATAGTCATTTGTTGCGGCCGTCGCGTACGCTGTTTCCTGTCCAGTCACTCCCGATGATGTTGCACCCGTTTGAGTAGTCGCGGCACTTGCAACCGTAATCACGTTGGTGGTGGACGAAGAATCGTTTACCGAAGAACTCCAGCTCCATGTCCAGTCATAGACGCCTGGAATGCCAATAATTTCTTCTTCATCACTCCCGTTGATCGTGTATCCCGTTGCTTGGAGTTGGTGTTCTTCACCGCTCGAGGTGTAATACTCACTGCTTTGTTCTTCGAGTGGATCGGAACCGTCTACGTACCCCGTACGACCGAGGTCTTCGACGGTCACTACGTCGAGCGTACAAATTTCGTCACCCGTGGTGAATTCGTAGAGGTAGGAGGCATCCTTCAAACCCACGCCGTTTGCCAACAAACCCGTGTTGGTTTCGTCCGTTAAGGTGTCATCTCCCACTGCCACAAGTCGGTATTCAGAATCTGCTTGCAGTGCTTCGGAAAGCATCAAACGAACACGGCTTCCGGTAGCACTCGCCGCTTCATCTTTCACATAGGTAACAGGGGTCAAGCACGCATAGCGAGCAGCAGAAGCGGTCGAGCCAAACCAACCTCGCACCGTTTGCGAAACCCAGTTCCACGTACGGCCAAAGAACGATGTTGGTACCTGTGCCACTTCAAGAGAAACCGTAGCGTCTGTGTAGCTTTCCGGACAGGTTGATTGGGTAATAGCGTTTCCCGACGAATCTGTAACAAGTTCCAAGTACAAATTCGGTTCAGACTCCGGGTTGAAGGTATCTAAATCCATTTCGGTACTGAAATCCACCCAAACAGCTGTGTTCAAACACACATTATCCTGTGTATCCGCCGGGTAAGCCTGAACGACCGATGGACGATCGTAACAACAGTTGGATGTGCCACAACCGTAGAGCGACAATTCTGCTGTTGTCTCTGCGCACGATGCGTCGCTGTTGCAAGCACAGGTGAGCGTTAAGTCTGCTTCACCCTCGACGGCTGGATCCCCCGCCGTGGCAGTGATGGTCGCAGCAGCGGTATGAGACGAAGGCGATACTTCAAGTGGAGCCGTTGGTTCGATGACGGAAACACCGTAGCCACCAACAGAGCCGCTTGTTGTTGCTTCGCACTCTTCTGACGTGTACGTCTCCAAATCATCATCATTCAAGTACTCCGTTTCGCCATCTCCACAGACCGCGGTGAAGGCGTCGTACAATCCAGCACCCTCGTTCAAACACTCTGAAGAACAGCCGTCGCCGTCATCATCATTCCCGTCGTCGCAGTCTTCACCGGTTCCAACCGAATTGTCACCGCAGCAGCTTGCAGAGGTTGAAAGACAGGAGCTAGATCCGTCCGCTGAACAGGTAGAATCAGACACGCCGTTACACGAATCACCCGTGCGGGCAGATTCACTGCGGACACCCCCCGTATAACATTCGTACACACATTCGTCTGTCCCTTCATGCAGACAGGAAGAAGAGCAGCCGTCGCCGTCGGTCAAGTTGTTGTCGTCGCAATCCTCTCCATCCTCAACAACGTTATTTCCGCAAGTCGAATATGCTTCCCCCTCCGCGATAGATCCTTCATAACGACAGGTAGACGAACAGCCGTCACCATCTTCATCGTCGCCATCATCACAATCTTCCCCACCCAAGCTGGTGGAGAAATCAACCGTTCCGTCCCCACACGTAGAACGGCTTCCTTCGTTCAAACAAATGCTCGAGCAGCCATCGCCACTCTCCGCGTCGCCATCGTCGCATTGCTCATCACCATTCACAGCTCCGTCGCCGCAGCACGTAGCTTCCGTCGAAAGACAGGTCGCGTCGCTTCCGTCTTCGTTGGCAGCTACACAAGAGCTCGTGTCGTCCGTCCCGTCACAGGAAACAGAAAGCTTAGTCGCTTCTGAACGTTCACCCCCTGTGTAACACACGTATTCACACGCCGCTTGACCTTCAAGCAGACAGGTCGATGAACATCCGTCACCACTCACCGTACCTCCGTCATCACACTCTTCCGCTTCTGTATCGACGTAGTTGTCTCCGCAAACCGGGTCGCCATACCCAACCGCAGATCCCGTGTTCAAACACGAGGAAGAACAACCGTTTGGCAAGACAGACGACTGAAGAATCGAACCATCTTCGAGCATGGTTGCGACGTCTGTGCTTGAGTCGATCTTAAAGTCCGGCTCGGCGTCTGCTGCTGTCCACGGGAGCCAGGTGTAATCATTTTCATCAAGCGCTTGACCCGAAGCGGAACAGTCGTCCGGTTCACCGTATGGTGTAGCAATAAATGCTGTCGTCTCCCCAATACGGCGCGTGTCCGCATTGGAAGGAGTCACGTCTACGCGATCAATTTCACACACCGTCGCATCGTCCTTCGTACGGAATATCCACGAGAAGGCATCCGGGAACGCCCGGTTATTATCCGAACCGTAGTTGGAACCACTCTGAGAAAGTGGCACCCCACTGTTGGACGTTACATTGCCGGAGATGCGCACACGATAGTACGTCCCCACGTCGAAGTTTTCCCCTTCTCCAAGGGTGAGCGTCAAGCGATGGTTGTCGGTCGTGTCGGCGTACGATACGGAGTAGCTGAGTGGTTCGGAGAGTTGTTCGACATCTGTCACCTCACCATCGTCACATAATGCATCTTGGCATTCGTACAACCAAACAGTGTTTCCTTTATCGAAGTCAGTACTACCATCCGATTGCTGCATGCTGATGTTAAATTCAGCAAACACCGCCGCATTAACGCAAGCAGAATCACATGCCGGTGTGTAGCTCGTCACCTCTGGGTCGGAGTAGTTGATGGTCAATTCCGCCTCGTCGGAAGGTGTGTTTGTGACATTATTGATTTCCGCTTCAATAAGGGCCGGATCATTGGCTGCCGTTTCACCAACCGCCGTAGCGACGTTTACACATCCATTGGAACCCGTCCCAGCATCGCTGGTAAGTGGAGCTTTACCATCCTGTGAAGAGGTCCATGTCCAATCGTAGTCCTCGGAACACGCGAGAACGACACAGCGATTGGCGAGCGGAGAGGCGGAGTAGTCGAGCGTGTCACCCTCTTCCGAGAGCGTATGACTTGGTGGGGCCAAATACACATCATCAACCTCACACAAGTCTGTACTGTCTGCAGTGACGAACGTCCAAGAATAGTTCGCTGCCATGGTTTCATACGATGGCGAAGCAGAAAGCACACCGGTGTACTCATCATCGGTGGCGTGCACCGTCACGAGATAGATGGTGTTTGGATCAAAATCTTCGGTTGGCTGCCAGTAGGCCGTGCGTACCGTGGAACGCGTTGCGTCAACAGCTCCGGCAACAGCCACACGCGTAGCTTCATCTGAACACACGGAATCTGCTGTTCCTGAACAGGTTCCTTCTGTCTCTTCTGCCGGAATCTCACACGTTCCACTCGAACAATCCGCATTACTGGTACACACACCTCCGTCGTAGAGACCGCAGCTTTCCACGGTAATATTCCCCGGGTACGACGCGGTGCTCATGTCAACACTAAACGCAGCCGTTACCGTCGCATTCACACAAATTTCATCCGCCGTATTCCATCCGGACCATGGAGACGGAGAAATGTAGTTTTCATCACACTGAACCAACACCGACGGGGTGGTTGGAAGCGGACCAGTCGAGAACAACCAGGCGTAATGCGACGCAACAGGAGTCGACGTACCACAGTATCCGGTCAGCTGACAGGACCCGTCCGCACAACACTCTTCGCCTGTCCCACAAATACTGTCATCTTCCGTACAATCTCCCACAGTAAAGTTCACGGAGTTTGACGTGTACCCTTCGCTGGAAGTTACGGTCACTGGACCCGTCTCTGAACCTTCTGGAACATCTGTACTGATGAGTGATCCACCGCCGGAAATATTTGCCCAGCTATTATAGATATCTGCAGCCACGTCATTATAGAACGTCACATACCCATCCCCTTGCGACCCACCAAAGTTTTCTCCCGCAAGCGAAACGGTTGTATCTTCTGGACCAGCACTCGGGTCCATGGCACAAATACTTGGACCGGCTTCGTCATCCAAAATAACGAAATCTGTGCCGTCGGAAGTAAGTCCCTCGGCTGTTTCTACGGTCAAGGTAAACGTTCCCGCCTCAATCGCTGCTTCGTTGGTAAAGGTGGAAGGGACTTTTACGATGATTTGTGTGTCGTCCCATTGATCATCGCCACAGGAAGCTGGGAACTCAGTGTTACCAAGTGCTTCTGTTCCCACAGCACTTGAGCCTGTGCTGAAGTGCACAAAACCCGTTGAACTGCCGAAGTTCGAACCGTAAATGGTCACGTACTGTTCAGGGGGACCCCAGGTAGAAGCATCCGCACATGTATCACTTGAACAATCCGCATTCACGGCACAACGTGCTCCATCATCAAATCCACCACTACATGCCGTCCAACCTGTGTCGATTTGAGAAATGACGGGCGTCTCCCCACTTGAACTATCGGTCACGGTAAATTCTACTTTGTTCGAGCCATGTCGAAGACTTTCACATTCCCCTCCTTCATCTCCACAGTCTTCATCTTCCACGCACAATGTTCCTGTTTCCGTGCAAGAACCCGTGGCGCAGGTTTCCCCCGCTTCCGTGTCGCAATCCGCATCCGCCGAACACGCAGTCTCCGTCGCTGCACCAGCAGACGTCTGACAAACATAGTCCCCGGTCCAGACCTGCGTGTTATATCCGCGAGCATTCACCAAAGGAACCACGACATTCGAAATAGATTCATCGCTCCACGAACCATAATCCGACGCTTCGTATGTCCCAAAGTACACCGTGGAGCTCCCTTGAGAGTCACCGAGGTTATTTCCTGCTACTGCCACAGCTGTCGTCGCTGCACCCGTGCTTGGTGTCAACGAACACAACCCTGGTCGCACCACCAAGTTGATGTCAAAATCCGCAATGGTTGGGCCGTACTCGTCGTTGGTGGCATCCGTGTACCCAGTTGAGGTCGTTACCTTAATCGCCCCTTCAGCCATTTCATCTGTCAGCTGAATGATAATTTCTTCATCCGACCACTCGGTTGTGCCGTCACATACGTACGCAGAAATTGTCACATCGTCACCGACATCATCTTCGCTCCCCACAAACGTAATGGTTCCGGCGGTTGTACCAAAACCCGAACCAGCAATCGTAATGAGGTTGCCGACTGCGCCATCCCCCGGCGAAACTTCTTCAATTTCTGGGATGCTTACACAGGTACCTTCTGTGGCTGGAGCGATGATTTCACAGTAACCGCTCGCACAGTCTGAGTTGTCATCGCACGGTGAGTCATCACAAGCACCACAATCTTCCCCACCACAATCAATTCCATCTTCTGCTACTTCATCCGGCGCAACACCTTGGCGACCATCATTACAGTGGGCGGGGTACAACACCACGTCCACAGCCGAAGAAGTCGTTGAGTGCCCCGCACAGTCGTACCCTTCCGCACGGATGCTGTACGACCCTTCACTGTACCCTGCCGTATCCCACTGCGTGCTGTCCGTTGAGAAAATATTCTCAAGCGCCAACGCCCCAGCACTTGAGTTCACAAGCGACGCCTGGAACACAATGTCCCCATCGACCGTAAAGTCGACCGAGGAGACACCGGAATCGTCGTCTGCTTGTGTTTGAAGTAATTCAATGTCGTTTGCGTACACGGGTGCCCCGTCCTCTGGTGCATCCATCTCTACCGTCGGCGCATCTACATCTACTGCCGAACCAACGGTAAAGCTGTAAGAACAAGGATGTTCGCTCGAACAGGTCAAACTCGTATTTCCCGTACTCTTTACAATGGTATCGTCGATCGTCAACGAATAGGACCCCGCACCATCAAAACAATATTCTTCAGGGAAATCTGTACAAGCTGTACTTGGGGTAAACGTGACGCGCGAGCCGCTTACCGCAAACGATCCGGCCACCGGCGTACCTGTTCCATCCTTGATGGAGATACCCGTCTGCACCGTAGCAGAAGAAACAGACTTACTGAACGTAATCTGCGGCTGGAAGTTCAAAATCGCTTCGGCACATTCTGTATTAACGGAAGAGATCTCAAACAAATTTGATGTGGTACAGCCCCCGTCGCAATAATCGTCTGGATTACCATCGTCATCATACGTCACATCCCCAAACACCGTACCAAGTGCCCGGAAGATGTACGCTGTAATGGTGTAGGCCGAAAGAATGATAACAAGTCCAATGAGTCCGCTCACCATGAGCTTCTTGGCGGATTTTACCTTGTCCTCCACCCCGCCGCTCGTCATGTACTTAAATCCACCCCAAAGCACGATGCCCAGCGCAAGGATGCCGAGGAACGAAAGCAGGACCCGGATAATGCGCGCGATAATCGTCACCACGTCCGTATCGGTTGCCAACCCCGTGTTGGCTCCAAACGACTGGAGGGTGGACATCATCCCGGTTGAATCCGAGGCTTGTGCAAAGACCGGACTACCAATGACAATCCCCGCCCCAAAAAGGGCGAGGGTCAGGAGCCAGCCGGCAATCTTGCGTCGAGGGACGGACATAGTCACGCAATGCTAGTTCTAGGGGGTTGGAGGTTGTGTGTCAGGAAGAGCGTATCCGGAGTTGGCAGCGGTACAGGCCGTGGCAGAAGGCGAACCGTTGCAGCAGTATGGAATTCCATGGTCAGCATCTACCGCACAGGTAGAAGTACCAGTGCTGTCAGGACCCACCGCCGGGTACATACAAATCTGATATTCGCTTTGCACGCCATTTGTGATGACTGGGTAATAGTCCCATCCTCCATCGTCTTCTCCCACCAAACTCGGGTGACTGATGTCCGCACGAGAATATTCCACATCTTCATCATCAACAACAATCTCGTCAGCAATGTTCAAGTCGTAAGAAAGAAGACGGAACCACATTTCGTACCATGGGTCTGCCCACAACGAAATGTTGGAGGATCCAAGCGTTGAAGTACGCATCGGCATGTTAAACGTGATGGAAACATCGGAATCTGGGTCTACGTTCCCTGTTGGGATTGTCCCTTCTGGGTACGAGGCATCTGATCCATCCGCCGTCGGAGCAATCGAGTCGATTTCCGGCACGTCGGCATTCACATCGTTTGTGGTATTGAAGGTCCAAACGTCCGGGCTGTAGTCATCTGTTTCTCGGCCTTCCGCTTCCCCGTCACTATCACCATCGAGAGAGTTTGCGGATGCGTCGACCAAACCATCGAACGTCACCCCAACCGGTTCAGCTTGTGGTGGTTCATCAGAAAGGGTTGCGGCATGAGCTGTTACAAGCAACTCTTCTTCTCCCGGCAAACAATACAGTTCATTTCCGCACGGGTCGGACACGCCGCACGACTGACTTGGAGTGAATTCAATCGTTTTGAAGCCGTTTGAGATGGTGTATGTGCCAGGAACCGTTGTTTCTGTCCCCTCATCATCGTAAGTGACGATGATATTTGTGAAATCGCCGCTCACCGGCACTTCTGGCGTGCTTGCATAGGTTCCTGTCGAGGCGACAGGATCCATAGCTTCGTCGAAGTTTAGCGAGAGAACAATGTTGCGATCTTTTGTTGTATCAGCCGGTGGGCGAACAGAGACGACTTGCGGTGGGGTGAGGTCAACTTCTGTCGACACCTCGAACGTCCATTCGTACCCTTCATCGTAACTTCCGGAGAAGGCGGCTGTTTGGTCAGCTTTTTTGATGGTTGGCTCCAAGTGAACCGTGAAATTCGTGTCGGTGTCTGAGTTTCCAAGCAGTTCTACTGGGTCGAAGACGAAAATCGTGTTTTCGTCATTGTGGGTCACAACCACGTCGGCAGCCGCCAGTTTTACCGCAGCAATATCTGCTTCCGAGTCACTTGCTGGCGCGTCACTCTCGTACATCCAGATATTGTCGGTGTTGAGGTCTGTTGCCGTTGCGTCAGCAATAATGGACGAAGGGTCGATCGCCTCTTTAAACATGATCATGATACGCGTGTTGCGTGGCACATCAAGCGCTCCACGGGCTGGGTAGTGGTCTTCAATAATGCCCGCACCAAGCGAACCGGAGAGTGGCTCACTATATTTGTCAGCAATGGCAGAAATGCCCGATGAGCTTGAATCCGTTCCTAACAACTTATTGAGAATGTACACCGTCACCGCGTACGACAAGAAGATGATCACGACACCGATAATCGCATTCTGAATAATGCGCTTCGCTTTCTTTGTCTTCTCTGGTTCTCCATTGGAGAACATGTACAAAAATCCAGCGTAGACAATAAGACACACCAGGATGATGCCGATGGTAGTGAGTGCTACGCGGATGAGGCGCGCAATGATGATGGCAATGTTTACCGTTGAGAGACCTGAAGCAGAACCGAAGGAAGAAAAATCGGAGCTCTGCGCAAAGGCAACGGCCGGCAACACCAGAGCGGCAGCAAAAAACACTGCGCGAAGAACCGAACGAAAAGCAGATCGTTTCAACACATGCGTAAATGACAAGGTGATTGACTCCATTGTACACAAAAGCCGTGCGAATGGACAGCACGGCTGGGTGTGGATAGGCTCTAAGAAATTTTGCCGATCATTACACTCACAATGGTGATGAGTCCTGCAATGAACACGGTTCCCAACAGCCCCATGATGAGCTTGTGAAGGCCACTGTGGTGTTCATGATCGCGCCCGCTGGCCGTCATGAGTTCGAACGCGCCGATGAGCACGAAATTCACGCAGACGATTCCCATGAGCATGAGGAAGATACGTACGGTGCGCAGTGCGGTTTCGGAAAGGAATGGACTCGCTGTTGCTGTTTTTGCCGCCGTCGTAGCAACGGTTGTCCCCGTGGCAGCGTCCACGGCTTGTGGAAGCAGCACAAGGCCGAGGATAAAACTTGCAAGAATTTTTTCCACGATTGTTTTCACGCGTGACCCATCTGCCTGTCCCGCCGCCGCCTTCATAGCAACTCCCATAGCCTTCCCCATGTCTTGTTTGCTCGTGAGCCCTGCCCCTTCGAGCGCGGCTCGCACAGCCGTTTCGAGAGCAGCGTCATCCATCTGCGCCGGCAAGTATTTCGTGAGTACATCAATTTCTGCCTGTGCTTCCTGGGCTGTTTCCGGACGTCCGGCATTCACCGCGATTTCTTGCGCTTCCTTCAACTGCTTCATTTGCGACTTCACCACCGCAAGCACGTCTTCCTCCGTGAGTTCACGCATCAAATCAATCTGCTTATTCTTCAAAGCAGATTTCAACATACGCACCGTAGAGAGTGTTCGCTCATCCTTTGCACGCATCGCGGTCTTCATGTCTTCGGAAATTTGTTCAAGTAGAGTCATATTGCAAATAGTTTAACACAAAAGTCGTGGATCACTCCACGACTTCCGCACCTAGCGGCGTGCGCCGCGCTTTGGCTTCTCTTCGATGAACTTGCCTACCTTAATGAGATATTCACGCTTGTCTTTTTGTTGAAGACGGCGCAAGGCACTCACTTTCTTGGAGCGTTCGTTGGGATCCTTCGAATGGAATCGATACTTCTTGGCTTCCAACATTTTTCCGCTCTGCTGAATACGACGGCTAAAGCGTCGCAGCAAGCTTTCAAAACTTTCACCTTTTCGGCGTTTTACGTCGACCACAGATTTACACCTTCCTTTCTAAGAATGAGATGGCGGGATTATGCCTGTGTTGCCTCTGGTTTGTCAACCCCAGCAGAAGCGAGCTTCTTCTTCATGATAGACACAATCTTGCTCGCATCCGCGATTTCCTGAGCTCCCGAGTCCATATCGCGGATAATGACCGTGCCATCGAGCACCTCTTTTTGGCCCAAAATGAGCGTATAAGGCACCGCGAGCTTCGCCGCCACTTCGAGCTGGGCCTTGAGAGCATTCTTTCCAAATGCTTCCGCCACTGGGATGCCAGCGACACGGAATTCCTCAAACAAGCGCAACCCAACGCGACGTGCTCCGTCTCCGAGCTGAGCGAAGAACAAGGCTGGTTTTGGACGAGCCTCTGGGTTAATGCCACGGTCGAGCATGGCTTTCACCACCCGTTCAATGCCGATGGCAAACCCACAAGCTGGTGTTGGACGACCTCCAATCAGTTCAACCAGTCCATCGTAACGTCCACCGCCACCAAGCGAGTTCTGTGAACGCTCCCCTTCGTCGCCCGCTTCCCAAATCTCAAACACGGTTCGTGTGTAATAATCAAGACCGCGCACCAAGTATGGATTGAGCACGTAAGGCACTTCCACTTCATCCAAATACTCAAGCACCTTCATGAAGTGCTGTTTCGATTCTTCGTCCAGCCAGTCCACAATGTGTGGGGCGCCCGGCAACAACTCTTGGGTAGCAGGATCCTTGCTATCCAAAAGGCGAAGTGGGTTCTTCTGGAGGCGACGCTTGTCGTCTTCCGAAAGTTTTCCACGGTGCTGACGGAAGTAGCTAGTGAGTTCTGCAAGATACGCGTGACGTGATTCTTGTGTTCCAATGGAATTGATTTGAACCACAATGTCGATGCCGAGCGCTTTGAAGATGCGTGCGCAGATGAGAATGAGCTGAGCATCGACAATCGGGTCCGGCACGCCAAGCGATTCAAACCCCACCTGATTGAACTGACGATAGCGCCCAGCTTGGGGGCGATCGTGACGGAACATCGGTCCCCAGTACCAGAGTTTCACTGGCTGTGGGAGATTCAACATGCCATGGTTCACATACGCACGCGCCACCGAAGCGGTGGCCTCTGGACGCAGAGCCACAACGTCTCCTGATGGATCCTCAAAGGCGTACATTTCCTTCTCAATGACATCCGTTTGCTTGCCGAGCGTTCGCGCAAACAAATCTGCCTTCTCAAGCACAGGCAAATCAATACGGTCGAAACTGTACGCATCAGCCATGTTGCGCACCATGTCGTAGACACGGCTCCAGCGAGCTTGTTCCTCAGGCAAAATATCGCGGAAACCACGCAACAATTCTGGTGGTGCCTTTCCCTTCTTCACGGGCTCAGCTGGCTTTGGCGCCGGTGGCGCTTCCAACTTATCAAACGCATCTTCCACCGTTTTCTCTTTCTTCGCAGCCGGTTTTTTATTGGCAGGCATAGGTAAGGTTAGGGATCAGACGCTAGAAATCATAGACCGGGACGTCGAAGGTTCCCACACGGGACAGCGGCAAGCCGCGTACCCACACACGTCCCACAATATGGTCGCGCGTCACAGGACCAAAACTGCGTGAGTCCAAACTTTCATCACGATTATCTCCGAGGACAAAATATTCTTCTGCACCGAGGGTTGTTTTCTTTTTTCCTTCTGTGGTCACTCCGTCGAGGTACTCTGTTTCATCGAGCACTTTTCCGTTTGGGAACTCGGTGTTGTACACCGTGATGCGTCCATCAGCGACTTCGACGGTTTCTCCTGGGAGACCAACGATGCGTTTGATGAAGTACTGGCTGGGGTCACGTGGATAACGGAACACGACGATCTCTCCACGCAGCGGCTCACGCATCCGAAACGATAACTCGTCGATGATGAGGTACTCGTGGTCGTAAAAGTTCGGCTCCATCGACGCGCCTTTCACATAAAACGGCTGGATGAGAAATGTACGGATCGGAATAATAATCGCCGCCGAAATAATGACGATCTGCAACACCTCAAGAACAAACACAGCAACCGCTCCAACCGTCGGCCCGAACTTACGGTGCCAAAAGGTATCGATGGGGTCTTCGTGATGATGGCCGATTCCAAACATGTGATTGTGGGCTAAATCGGGGGCATCATATCATCAAATTTCCGCTGAAGCAAGGCCAACCCCCGAATCAAAAAGACACCTCTGGGAGATGTCTTTATGGTGGACGCACCTGGGATCGAACCAGGGACCTTACGAATGTGAATCGTACGCTCTAACCAGCTGAGCTATGCGTCCGAGCGAGCGGAGACAGATCATCATCAGATGAGTTGTCTTCCGAACGAGGCGCATAGCCGCACCGAAGGTGCTGATATGCGTCCTCAACGGACACGAAGCTATCATGTTTTTTTGTGGCATGCAAGCCTCGAAAATCGTGCTTGAATCTTTCGGGTGTGTGACGTACACTTTCTTCGCGCTATGGAGAAAAATCCGAAGATTGATTTGCTGCGCCAAAAGTATCGTCTCGACGCTTCCCAACGGAAGCCATTTGTTGTTTTTGGACGTATCATTCTCACCATTGCCATCTTTGCTTCCATGGCAGGTGTAGCCTTTTCTTACAATGTCAGCGACTCGAGTGACGCAGGTGGCGCGTCCTTCCCTCGTCTCTCCCTTTTTTCAACTCTGCGACGTCTGGTCGGTGCCGGTGATCGCAAACTGCTTGGCGAAGCGGACAACCGAGTCAATTTTCTCTTGATGGGCGTTGGGGGTGAAGGACATGAGGGGCCACAACTCGCCGACACGATTATTTTGGCAAGCTGGCAGCCATCTACGCACAACGTCGGCATGGTTTCATTGCCACGCGACTTGGCCGTACCGATCCCAGGGTTTGGTTGGCGCAAAATCAACGCCGCCAACGCCTACGGCGAAATGAAGGAGCCTGGCTCAGGGCCCCTACTCGCCAGTCAGGTTGTTGAGGATGTTACCGGTCAACCTATTCACTATTTTGTCCGTGTAGACTTCCGCGGATTCGCCCAACTCGTCGATGATATCGGCGGCATTGATGTTAACATTGACCGCTCCTTCTCCGATTCCCAGTACCCGATTCTTGGAAACGAAGAAAAAGACTGCGGCACCTACACAACCATTACTGTTCCCGATGAAAGCGAAGGGGCAGAACCCGGCGCGGTCGTAGAACAAACGGTCCCAACGTACGAATGTCGCTACGAAGTGCTTTCATTCCAAGAAGGCTGGACGAAAATGGACGGAGCAACAGCGTTGAAATACGTCCGTTCTCGCAAAGGAACAAATGGCGAAGGGACGGACTTCGCCCGCAGCCGTCGCCAGCAAAAGGTTCTCGCAGCGGTCAAAGAAAAAATATTCTCGACGTCAACCTTCCTGAACCCAACCCGCATCGGTGATATTCTCGACACCCTCAAAGAAAACATCGCCACGAACTTAGGCACCTGGGAACTCATGCGCTTGGCCAACGAGTTCAAAACACTCGACACAAGCAAAATCGTCAACCATGTCCTCGACGCATCGCCCGCTTCCCCGCTCTACGCCACGTCTCTCAACGGCGCGTACGTCCTGATGCCAAAAAACGACGACTGGGGGGCGGTCCAACGTATTGCCACCAACATCTACTCTGCCGACTCAGCCACTTCAACATCCACGACAACGACTTCCGACGCCGCAGAAGAAAAACCGAAGTTTGTGCGCGTTGAGGTACAGAACGGTACGACCGTTACCGGTCTTGCCTTCCGCGCCTCACAACTTCTCGAGGAACAGGGCTATGACGTAGTGAAGATTGGGAACGCTGCACAACGCGGCTACGAACACACCGTCATCTACGACCTCACAGGCGGCTCCAAACCCGATGACCTTAAGGCTCTACGCGACCAACTCAAAGCAGACGTGACCCTTTCCGCCAGCGGTTGGCTTGTCACCGGAGACATTATTCCTAAGGAAATCACCATTTCTCCAGAAGAATACGCCGCCCTTGCTACGGCCGACCAAATCGATTTTCTCGTTATCCTTGGCCAAAATTCAAGCAGTGTGGTAAGAAACTAACCTTATGTCTTCTTCCCACGCCCCGGTCGTTGCGCTCATTGGGCGCACAAACGTCGGAAAATCTACGCTTTTTAACCGTTTGGTCGAACGCCAGGCTGCTTTAACATCTCGCGAAGCAGGGACAACACGGGATCGAAAAGACGGCTGGTGTCTTTGGCGCGGTCGTTGTGTACGCATCGTTGACACAGGTGGCCTCGACATCAACCCAAATGATGAAATCGAACGAAACATCATCGAACAAGGCGAATTGGCCATTGCAAAGGCTGACATCATTTTGTTTATCGTCGACCTAAAAACGGGAATGCTTCCCCAGGAGGAAGAGCTTTCGCGAAAACTTCGCAAGGCACGTAAACCTGTCATTTTGGTGGGAAACAAAGCGGAAGGTCCAAACGCGTTGCGTGTTGCGGCAGACCCATCCTGGCGTCGTTTTGGACTTGGTGCCCCTGAACCCATCTCTGCGTTGCGCGGAACCGGTGTGGGCGATGTCCTCGATACGGTTTGGAATAAGCTCAAGGAACTCGGAAAAGAACCGATCGAACTCTCCGAGGTGCGCCCAACACGCGTGGCTGTGGTTGGAAAACCAAACGTTGGGAAATCTTCCATCTTGAACGCCATCATGGGAGAGAATCGTTTCATTGTGAGCGCGATTGCGCACACAACACGCGAACCAAACGATGTGCTCGTGGAGTGGGGTGAGAAAGAATACATTTTGGTTGACACAGCGGGACTTTTGAAGAAAGCCAAGATGGAGAAACATGGTGGTTTAATGGCAACGGGTGCGGAAAAAACAGAACGTACGTTGCGTGATGCAGACGTGGCTCTTTTCGTCCTCGATGCCACACTCCCTATTGGAACACAAGAACGCATGATTGCCGGCATGGTGAAAGGAGCTGGGCTCGGAGCCATTGTCGTTGTGAACAAGTGGGATTTGGTCGCGGACAAAACTCCGTCTACCATGACACGCTACCGCACCTATCTTGAAGCCAACCTCCCCTTCCTCACATGGGCCCCAGTCATGTTCGTCTCAGCCAAAACAAACAAGCGCATCCCAAACATTTTCGAGACCGTCGACCTCGTGCAATCACATCGCTTTACAGAACTTCCAGAGCAGGAAGTTGATCAGTTCTGGCGCGCTGCCATTCGCCGCCATCTCCCAAGCAAACACAAAGGCCCAACCCCACCAAAAGTCATGGGCATGGCACAGACCGGCATCGCTCCCCCTACGTTCCACCTCACCATCAAAGCCAAACGTGAGGATGTCATCCACCCAAGCTACCTGCGTTTCCTCGAAAACCGTCTACGCGAGCGCTTCGAACTTGAAGGCACGCCCATCGTCATCAACGTGAAGGGTGTCCAAGCGACGGCATAACCTTCTATGTTTCTCATCCTCACGCTCGGCAACCCGGGGTCGCAATACGAACGGACGCGTCACAACGCGGGCTTTCTCGTCGGCGACGAATTAGCAAAACGGATGGGTGAAACATTTGTACACAAAGCCTCGGTAGAAGCAGAGCTGGCGGAAGGCAAGCTTGGCAATGAGCGTGTCATCGTCGTCAAGCCTCAAACGTATATGAACTTATCCGGCGTTTCGTTGCAGTCACTGCTGGCGCAACGCTCCATTCCACCGGAAAACATCGTTGTTGTGTACGACGAAGCAGACATTCCGTTTGGTGAAGTCCGCGTACGTACCTCAGGTTCCGCCGCCGGACACAACGGCATGAAATCCATTCTCAATCTTTTCCCAGAGGGGACTGCCATTGCGCGTGTGCGCATTGGCATCGGTCGCTCACCCAATCCCGAAATGCCGCTCGACGCCTGGGTTCTCGCCAAGTGGACTCCGGAAGAAGCGAGTGCTTTACCAGCCATAATTGCAAAAGCCACTAACGAAGTGGAACGAATTGTGACTTCCAGCGATATATAAGAGGTAGTCTCGCTAAAACAGTCTAAAAACGTGAGCTGCGCCGCGCTGGAGGCAAACACCGGCGAGGCGTAGCAGCGCTACGGTGAGCCGGTGTGCAGCCGAAGCGCAAGCAGATCGCGTTTTTAGACTGTATTAGAAAACGCCTCACGGGCCTGCCAGCCTGCTCAACCATCTCAAGAATAACGAGTGGGAGCGACGAAACGAACGTTTGGAGGGCGTTACGTGTTTCGTGACTGACAGGGGCGTGAGGCGTTTTTGATTTGTTCTACATTTATGACATCGCAGGGCGAACGTTCTGTCAAACGAAACTCGAACATAGCGGAGTGGGTAGCCGTGGCAAGGTTCCCCAAATTTGGTGCAAAGCGGCTTGGGCTCCTCATGCGAACGTTTGAGAGTGGAGCAGATGTACTGCGTGCATCCGTGGCAGATTTAGTTTTGTCTGGAATTGAACCAGGGCTTGCAGAACTATTTGTTGGTGGGCGACAAACATTATCTGCAAACGAGGAGGCAGAGCGACTCCAGCAACACCAGGCAACGGCCATCACTATCTTGGACGATGATTACCCACATCCGTTGCATGATTTATTCGATCCACCCGCCCTACTGTTTTATCGAGGTGAATTACCCGATCCTTCCCGGGCAACACTGTCTGTGGTTGGTTCGAGATATCCAACTTCATATGGGAAACGTGTAACGCGCGAAATCGTCGATGTGGTCGCGCGGTCCGGAGTCACAATTGTGAGTGGCATGGCCTACGGTGTGGACTCACTCGCACACAGTGCGACCGTGGAGGCGGGTGGAAAAACCGTTGCTGTACTAGGCGGAGGCGTAGACGTCCCAAGCTTATATCCCGTTGCCAATCGAGGGCTAGCCTCGCGCATCCTTGCATCAGACGGCTGCCTTCTCTCTGAATTTCCTCTTGGCACACATGTCACCAAACAACACTTCCCGTTTCGCAACCGCATCATTGCCGCCCTTTCGCAAGCAACACTCGTCGTCGAAGCAAAAATAACATCTGGCTCTCTTATAACCGCTCGGTCCGCTCTCGACATCAACCGAGATGTATTTGCTGTACCAGGCCCCATTCACTGTCCCTTGTCTGAAGGACCTAACAATCTCATCAAAACCGGCGCACACGTTGCCACAGGCCCCGAGGATCTTCTCCTACGGTTTGGCTTACAGCCCGCCAAAATAAAACCTACCTTCATCGCCGGAAGCGCCGAGGAAGCGAGTATTCATTCCACTCTCGGCCCCGACCCTCTCCACGTCGACGAACTCACCACAAAAACCAATTTACCCGCGCATGTCATTTCTTCCACCCTTACTCTCATGGAAATCAAGGGTTCTGCCCGACATTTGGGTGGACTCTATTACGTACGTGGGTAAACCTATATTCGTTGACATTTTACCGATTTTTTGCTAACTTTGCGGGCCACTCCTTCACAATTGAGAGATCTACCATGCACGACTCACTCAACCCAAACACAGCCAACCGTGCAAAGGCACGATCAGCGTGGCGGAGGCATCAGGCCATGGCCTGGTTCTTCTTCCTCATCCTGTTGCTTTCCTGCTTTCTCCTTGGCTTCGTTGGACTACGATTCTTCAAAGCCACGGCCATGTTGTTTGCCCTTACCGGCACAGGCATCCTGCAAGCCTTCATCCTTGTGTTCGCCGATCATCTGGTGAACTGGATGATGGACTGCCGCCCAGCCACGGGGATTTCTCATCCACGTCTGTGGACGAGTCTGGACCGTGTGCTACGCAACAGTGGTCTGTGGTACACACCACGGCTCTACATCAGCCACAAGGAAGGACCGAACGCGTTTGCGTACGGGAGCCTGCTCATGGGGAGTTCAAGTGTGGCCGTCACACAAACGCTCTACGAGATGATGGACGACGAAGAACTCGACGCTGTCCTGGCACATGAGCTTGGCCACCTGCGTTCGCACGACGTCCTCGCCATGACCCTTGTATCGGTCACACTGAGTCTCATTCAGTGGATGGCACGCAGCGCGGTCGTGGGGTTCCCACAAGGACGTTTGTTCCTGCAGGTACTTGTGAACATCATCACCTACATTCCACGCGTCATTGCGAGTGGTATCTCGCAAGTACGCGAACTTGCCGCCGACGCCGCGAGCGTTGCCACCACAGGGCAGACAAAGCCGCTCATGCGTGCGCTACGCAAGCTCGAAAGCTGGCAGCCGGCAGATGGCGAGAAAGTGCAGCGCCACACAACGGACCCTCTCTCCGAACTTCTCCTCACTCACCCCAACACCGAAGCGCGCGTGCGCTTCCTTTCCGAACTGGAGTCCTAACCATGCCTTCGCATCGTTCGTCCCCTGCGCGCGAGCGCGTCACCACCGGAGGCGTTCTGCGCTTCCTGCTGATCCTCGCGGGTCTGCTCACCATCCTATTCTTCACCTTCCCGGTGTTCTTCCACGGACTGGTGTTCAGCTACTTGGTACGCAACTTCGCGTACGTGTTCTGGATCGTCATCCTCGGAGCCGTCTTCATTCCGATGGCGGTGCACTACCTCCGGCGCGGCGCGCCGACCATCGGCTTTGCCTTGATCGTGGCGGACGTTGTCCTCATGGTCGGCGGCATGGGTATTCTGGCAGGCATCGAGCAGGCCAAGATTGCCCAGATGGCCAAGTACGAACTCATGGACCAGCTCCCCGCTGTGTCGCGTGAGCATGTCCGGTACACACCGCTCCAGGTCGCCGAGCAGGAAATCTCACGGCGCACCCAGTCCTCGCAGCGCGCCATCGAGGAAGTCATCCCGCTGAGCGGGCCGAAAGGCCCCATGTACATCGCCCCGCTCATCGTGAACGGTGTGGTGAACATGTACCTGGGACAAAACCAGGGGTTCGAGGTGTTCGACGACGCAGGAACAGTCGACAACGGTCTCGACCGCGTGTCGCTCATCGACACCCCCGAGTTTCAGGTGGGTGACGAGATGGAGATCTTCGACAATCTCGATCGTCGACTCATCCTGGACGTCGGGTTCTTCAACACCTACCCGCGTACCTACTACGCGCCGATCTACAAGGAGGACGGCGTCACGGTCGACGAAGTGGTCGGCATCGTGCCCTACATCTCGTACACGTTCTGGTGGGGCTTCCTCCTTCCCGAGTGGGGTGGAGTGGCGGTGTTCCACGCGGACGGTACCATCGAGAACCTGACCCCAGCAGAAGCTCAGCAGAGCGAGAAGCTCGCGCATGTCGACCGGCTCTTCCCGAGTTGGCTGGCCGAGAAGTGGGTCTACGCCCAGCCGTTTGACCAGGGCTGGCTGTCCGGCTACATCCGCCGTGATGACAAGATCGAAGTTCCTCGGCTCGAGGACCAAAACCAGATGCCGTTCTACCTCCTGATGGAAGACGGCACTTCGCAGTACATCACGATGACCGAGCCGGACGGCCCGAGCTTCGCACTGCGCAAGATCTACTACACGGATGCCCGCACTGGCACCTCCCGTGTGTACGCCTACAACGACAAGGAAAACATCCTCGGCCCCGCGAAGGCCGTGAGCATGGCCAAGTCCGTCACGGGCTACACCTGGTACGAGGACCACGGGCAAGGTGGCTCCTCCGGCAGCTACCGCATCATCGAGCCGCGGCCGGTGACGCGTGGCGGTGAACTGTACTACATGTACAGCATCGTACCGAAGGACTACGGCACCGTGGTCGCAACCGTGTTCGTAAATGCCGCGACGAGCAAGACCATCGGTCCGTTCACCTCGCGTGATGACGCATTCGCGTGGCTGCTCGAGCGTCCGAATGCCAGCGCCGTCAACACGGCCGTCGCTGCCACCATCGAAGGCAACGCTGGCACCACCACGCAGAGTGCCGCCAGCACCTGCGAGCAATTCATCGCTGTGTGCGAGCAGATCGAGCAGATCTGCCCCAGCACCAGCAACACGGCCGCGGTCACTCCCGCGCCCGAACCCACCCCCACGTCGCCCTGACGTGGTTTTTTCTTACAACAGTATTCGAATCTATTTTCCATGTGTTTGATTGACAAAATCAAAAATATATGATAGACTTGATGGTCGATTTGGGCCAGGGTTTTGCCCCAAAAGACAAGCTGTCGAGAGAGTGTCTTCCTACTAATGTGTGGCTGAAAGCAGTCGCTGTGGGATCGGGCCTTCGGGTCAGATTTGGTTCCTCGGTTGGAATCCCCCAGCACATGCCTAGGAACATGCAATGGAAACGAAGCGCATTCGCATCGAAGTCAATCGTGGATACGGATCCTCCCTTGGAAACCTCATTGAGGTGCTGACGGACTCTACTTCGGTGAAGTCCCCGGTGTCCTGGATTGAGGTGGAAGAGCGTGAGGAGAACGTGTTCGTGGTCGTCAACGATAACATGACAGTGAAGGATGGTGAGTGGCTCTACGAGAACATCGCGCTCGGGTTCGTGTCCTGGGATGACCAGGTAGAAGACCTCGACAACGGATCCTCTGACGAGTCACAATGCTTCGGCATGTCGTCTCACCTCCGGTGGAACGATGTCGAAATGACCCCGGAGCAATTCCGGGCGCCGTCCATCTTCCGCTTGATGGAATGCCTGACCCACGTCGTGATGAACGCGTGGTGTCCTGGCGACATCTAGTGGTAAAACCCAAACCCCGCCTTGAGCTTGCTCTTGGCGGGGATTTGCTTTGCACAAGACCAACGTGCAAACAAAACTGGTTGACAACCACCCCTATTTCGACTATACTTTCCCTCTGCTTTTTCGCTCTCTCTTCCCTCCAACTGCGGCGTCCACGTCGCACTCGCTCAAAGGAGCAACATGTCCTCCCTCAATTTCCTTCTTCGCTCTCCCTACATCTGGTGGGAGCTTGGCCACTGGAAGACCAAGGTCCTTGGCTCCGTGGAGATCAGCGGCGACGAGGTGTGGTCGACCCCGGGGATGTCCGATGGAATCCAACGGATGTACCGCGAAGTTCGTGGGTGCGCAATGGTGTGCTTCATGGCCTGGTGCTGGGTCGTCTCCACCATCATCAGCGTGGTGCTCGTTCAGCGCCTGGACGCACTGGTGCTCAGCGTCATCCCGCTGGGATTCGTCTCGCTGTACCTCGTGGCGGCGCTTCCTTCTGCCGCGCGGAACTACAACACCCTGTTCTACTGCCTCGAGAGCGGCACGGACACCTGAGCCTCCCCCTCTCCACCGTCCTGGGTTGCACGAACCCGGACGTTTTGTTTTCGACAATCCTGAGAACTTTTTTGACAGAATCGTAGTCGCACGGCATCATCAAACGGAAAGCAAACCTTTATTGTGAAACACCTTGTCATCGTTGAGTCTCCAACGAAAGCAAAAACGATTGCAAAATTTTTAGGAAAGGACTACCGCGTCCTTTCCTCGTTTGGTCACATCCGCGATTTGCCAGAGCACAAAACAGGAGTCGACACAGAAAAGAATTTTGCCCCAACATACGTCGTGCCTGAGAAAGCAAAATCTCACGTTACAGAACTGAAAGCGGCAGCGAAAGATGTCGACGATGTCATTCTGGCAACCGACGAAGACCGTGAAGGAGAAGCCATTGCCTGGCACATCGCGGAAGTTCTCGGGCTCGACCCAGAGACAGCCAAACGCATTACGTTCCACGAAATCACCAAAGGGGCAATTGAACACGCGCTCGAAAACCCGCGTCGCCTCGACATGAAACTTGTCGATGCGCAACAAGCGCGCCGCATTCTCGACCGCCTTGTGGGTTACGAGCTCTCTCCGTTTTTGTGGCAAAAAATTCGCCGCGGTCTTTCTGCGGGGCGCGTGCAGTCTGTCGCACTGCGACTCATCGTCGACCGCGAGCGCGAACGACTCGCTTTCAAAGTAGATGAATACTGGACCATCGATGGACTCTTCAACAAGTCCGGAGCCGAATTCCCCGGTGGTCTCATTTCGATCGGAGGAAAAAAACTGGAAAAGTTAGACATTGGAAAGGCAGAGGATGCCGCGGCGATTGTTCAGAAACTGACGGGCGCAGCATTCTCTGTCACCAACATCGAAAAGAAAACGATATCAAAAGCCCCTCCGACTCCGTTCACCACATCCGCCCTGCAAATTGAAGCGAACGGCAAGCTCGGATTCTCTGCCAAACAAACCATGACGCTTGCGCAGAAACTCTACGAAACAGGTCGCATCACCTATATGCGTACCGACTCCGTAAACCTCGCCGACCCATTCCTTGCCGAAACACAAACGTACATCAAACAAACCTTCGGCGACACCTACGCCGTTGGATCGAAAAAATATACAACGAAAGCAAAAGGAGCACAGGAGGCTCACGAAGCCATTCGCCCAACGAGCGTCGGAACAGAACCGGAGTCGCTCAAAGCAGCCCTCGATGCACAAATGTGGAAACTGTACGACCTCATCTGGCGGCGCACCGTTGCCTCACAGCTTCCGCCTGCCAAACTCGAACGCACGGCGATTGATCTCACCGCCACAGACTACGTCTTCCGTGCCAACGGCAACGCCGTCACCTTCGATGGCTACATGAAGGTGTATAAATCCGCGACCGAAACATTTTTGCCTCCGCTTACCGTTGGTGAATCGGTCACTGCCACGAGCATTACCCCAACACAACACTTCACGGAGCCACCCGCTCGCTACTCAGACGCAACACTCGTGAAAGCCATGGAAGAATTTGGCATCGGCCGTCCTTCCACCTACGCTCCAACCCTTGCCACCATTGAAGCACGTATGTACGTCGAGCGAGACGAGAACAAAAAACTCGCCCCGACCGACACCGGCATGATCGTCACAGATTTGCTCGTCGAACACTTCCCAAGCATTGTCGACTTCGCCTTCACCGCAAACATGGAGCAATCGCTCGACGGTGTGGCCGAAGGAACCCACGAATGGGTTCCAACCCTCGAAGCATTCTACCGACCGTTCCACGCGCTGCTTGCGGAAAAAACACAATCTCTCTCGCGTGAAGACGTGTTAAAGGAACGTGTTCTTGGAAACGATCCAAAAACCGGTTTGCCTGTCATCGTCCGTTCTGGACGCTTTGGTCCGTTTGCTCAGCTTGGAGAATGGAGCGAAGAGGACAAGAAAGCAAAGCGCAATAAACCGAAGAGCGGTTCCCTTCCAAAAGGAGTCACCATGGATACTGTGACTCTCCAAGATGTTCTCCCATTGTTTGAACTTCCTCGGACGGTTGGACAAACAGAAACGGGTGACGACATCGTGGCAAACGTCGGTCGGTTTGGTCCGTACCTCAAAGCAGGTAAAACAACCGCCTCTTTACCACCAGAGTTTCACCCAGCGGCCATCACTCTGGAAGAGGCAAAACGAGTACTTGCCGAATCTGCCACCCGAAAGGCTCAGGCTGCCGCGCCACTGGCAGAACTTGGTACAGATCCACAAGGGCGTGCGGTTGTTGTGAAAAACGGACGCTTCGGACCATACATCACAGATAGCGAAACGAACGTGTCTGTCCCTAAGCGTTTCGATCCGCTTACCATCACGCTCGCCGAAGCGCTTGAACTTCTCGAAAAGAAACGGACCTCGCCTCCACGTCGCTTCGGGAAGGCGGCGAAGGTTGAAAAAACAACGACTCCAAAAACCAAAAAACCAAAAAAGGACATGGAGTAATCCATGTCCTTTTGCGTTCGCCCACAATCTGTACTACGCTGCTGTATGTGCCCGAAACAACCAGAACCATCGACGATCTCTTACGCCTCGTCACAGAGACATACAAAAACCCTGACCTGGGTCTCATTCGACGTGCCTACGATTTGGCCGATGCTGCTCACAAAGGCGAAATACGTCTCACTGGACAACCATTCATCGTCCACCCACTTTCTGTGGCGTACAAACTCGCCAGCATGGGCATACACCCAAACGTGGTAGCGGCAGGCTTGTTGCACGACGTAATTGAAGACACGGGGGTAACCCTCGAAGAAGTACGCGAACAGTTTGGTGATGATATTGCCACTCTCGTCGACAGCGTGACGAAACTCAAAAAGGTGAAGTACCAAGGTGCGGAGCGGTACGTGGAAAACTTGCGGAAGATGTTTCTTGCCATGGCCTCCGACGTGCGCGTGGTGTTCATTAAGTTCGCAGATCGTCTTCACAACTTGCAAACCCTCTACGCTCAACCCCATCACAAACAAGAGCGCATTGCCCGCGAATCTCTCGACATCTACGCCCCCATCGCCGGCCGCTTGGGCATGAACGAAGTAAAAGGCGAACTCGAGGACTTATCGTTTGCCTACCTCCAACCAAAAGAGTACGAACGCGTGCAAGCGATCATGTCTACAAAAGTCCGGGAGAAAGGCGCTTCGGTGAGTCGTCTCATTGAGCAGACAGAAAAACTTCTCGCGGAGGAAGGGATAAAAGATCCGCATGTGCACGGCCGTGTGAAGCGTCTTTATAGCCTCTACAAAAAGCTCCAAAAGTACGACAACGACTTATCGAAAGTCTACGACCTCATCGCGGTTCGTATCGTTGTAGAGGATATTACCCAGTGCTACACCGTTCTCGGTATCCTCCACCACCAGTGGCGTCCCCTTCCCGGCCGTATCAAAGACTACATCGCCCAACCAAAACCAAACGGATACCAATCTCTTCACACGACCGTTTTCGCGGAAGGCAACGACATCGTTGAGTTCCAAATCCGTACGCAAGAAATGCACGATCTCGCCGAGTTCGGTGTGGCGGCTCACTGGCGGTACAAGCAGACAGGCCTTTCACCAGTCAAAAACACCTACTGGATGGAAGAATTGGCAGCGATTCAAAAAGAACTTTCCGCAAACAAAAAAGATTTCCTGGAGCAGCTTGAAATGATGAAAATCGACGTCTTTAAGGACCGTATTTTCGTCTTCACTCCAGGAGGAGACGTCATCGACTTGCCAGAAGGAGCCACCCCTGTAGATTTTGCCTACGCGATTCACTCGCAGATCGGAAACACTTGTACAGCCGCTCGCGTCAACGGTGTCATCCAAGATTTGTCGACCTCACTCAAATCTAACGACATTGTCGAGATTGTCACAGACAAAAACCGCAAGGCTCCCAACCCTGACTGGATGAAATTCGTAAAAACGCGCCACGCACGCAATAAAATTCGCGACGCAGCAAAACACACCGTAAAAGGCTGGCTCACAAACATGATACGCCGTGGATAAAAGACCCTCGGAAATTCCGAGTGTCTTTTTATTCGTGTGTTTGCTTGTAAAGATACTCAAATACTTTGGTGTGGTAGGCAGCGAGAGCGGCATTACGTATGACGTAGGCACTCTCCGTATTGAAGTCCACCATGGCCATTCGGTCACCAAAAATAAACATTGTCACTCCCTGTTCGAATGCATCAAACGATTCGGGAAGAACAGAGGAGGCGCACTCAAGACGTTTTTGAAACGGCGCGTTTCGCAACCCACGATTCGTGATCACAAACCGTTCGAGCCGACGGTTGCGTACCGCATCACGAAACGTTTTTGGCATGTACGTTCCTTCAATGGGTGTGCCCGGGGCGTATCCGTCATACCGATAAAACACCGAGCCTTTCGGCATAGCGGCCACCGCCTCCCAAACTTTTTGCAAATCCTTTCCGCGATACACACAAACGTCATCGGGCATGGTGGTTATTGATTCCTTCGCCAATACCTTTTGTAGTTGCGGCAAAAGCATTTCGTTATTGTCCGCATGACGCTTTGCAAGAAGGTCCGCACCAACTGCCCGGTACACCACACGTCCGGTTCCACTCGAAGCCATAACCAGTTTTGCTTTCTTCAACGACTCGATGGCGCCATACACTCCGGGGCGATGGATGTCGGTCTTTCGAGAAATATCCGTAACATTCAACGGAACACCTTGTGCCAAGGTAAACCACACGCTTGCCTCCTGAAGAGTCAAGCCTGCGGCAATAAGGGCCGAGAGATTCATGGGGGTCTTTTTCATATCTGTCATACTTTTTTACAGTTTACCATCAAACGATACGGAATACCAGATCCCTTGTTATCGTGCTGGCAGAGGAAACACTTCGCCTTCCTCAACAAGGAGCCTCTCGTGCAACACGACTACAATGGTTTTCCGAATCAAAAGGGCGCCCGGCTTATCGCCCGGACCTTTCCGCAGTCCACGCGTGTACTCGAACACGTCGGACGCGATCTGCTCATCCCCGTGTTCGGTACCGATGGTGCGGTCCATCTGACGCCGCGGACGGATGCTCGTCGCGTTCGCCTTCCGGAGGACTCGCCGATCACGCACGACATCGACAAGCTATTCGATGTCACGCGGTACGCCACGGCTCGCACGCCGATCGAGCTCGGAACGGTCGACGAAGCCACACGCTCCGCGTTTGTACATCCGTTCCCCGTGTGGTGCCAACACGTGCTCGACATGCCCATCAAGTTCCCGGGCAGCGACGTGCGTCTGCCGCACGATCTCGCGAGCCTCGCCCCGGCCGTGCAGCACATCGTGGACATCGAAGCGCGGGTGAACCCGCGGTACGGCGACTACTACGCCTACCTGTCGCTGCACCAGGCAGATGTGGCGGTGGGAGAGCGCATGCGGGAAAACCCGTTCCATGTGGATGGGTTCCAGGGCCCGCGGTGGAAGCAGAAGCACCCGGCCAACCACAGCTACTTGCTGTGCGACACGCTCCCAACGGACTTCTTCCCCATCCCGTTCCCCATCGACCACCTCGACCTCGAGATGGACGATATCTACGCCGAGTTCGAACGCATGGTCAACGCGGCCAAGGCAAAGCCGTGGAACGCCAAGGACTTCGAACTCCTGCTCATGGACGCGTACTGTGTTCATCGCGGCGGCATTGCCACACACCCCGTGTTCCGCACGTGGTTGCGCATCTCCTGGGAAACGCGTGCGTTCGACCGCATCGGGAACACGCACAACCCGCTCTTTGACTACGACTGGGAGATGGTGGCGCGCGACACCAGCCCGCTCATCCGGCCTCGCCTGGACATGGCTGTGGCGGCGTAACCCTCTACCTCGCTTCACACTGAAGCGAGATTTTTTGTACAGTAAAGACGAGGTTGCCCTCGTCTTTTCTTTACTGCGACAGTTTTGTCAGCAACTCCATCAGTTCTTCCTTCGAATAAAACGCGATGGAAATTTTTCCGCGGCCAAGCCGCTCGTCAATGGTGACGCGTGTCCCCAAAATCTCGCGAAGCTTCTTTTCGTGTGCCGCGATATTCGGATCTTTTTTGGAAACAATCTTCTTCGTCGAGCCCAATGGCGCGACCGCTCCCGCACGAGCTTCTACTTCTCGCACGGTCATTCCCCCGTTTAACAATTGTTGAAACAAGACACGTCGACGATCCAGATTTGTCTCAGCCAACAGGGTCCGTGCATGACTCTTTGTAATCTTTCCCTCTCGTAGTGCCGCAAGAATATCGTCGGGGAGCTCAAGCAAACGCACGATATTCGCCACAGCACTTCGACTCTTTCCAACACGTGCTCCCACTTCTTCCTGCGTGAGATTAAATTCATCCAGCAACGCTTTGTAGGCGACCGCTTCTTCCAACGCGTTGAGTTCCTGACGCTGAATGTTCTCAATGAGCGCCAACTCAAGCTTCTGTTGCTCGCTTGCCTCACGGACAATCACCGGAACGGTTTTGAGCCCAAGCGTGCGAGAGGCACGCAACCGTCGTTCACCCGCGATCAGCTCATACCCATCCCCTTGCTTGGTCACCACCAGCGGCTGCATGATGCCATGTTCTTTAATGGAGGCAATCAAATCTTCCAAGTCACTTGGGGAAAAATGCATGCGTGGCTGGCGTGGGTTTTCGCGAATCTCCTCTGGTGGCACGTCCAAAATTTCCCGCCGTGCCGCGGGGATCACCTGCTCGGTGAGCGTCTGCTTGTGTGGAATGAGCGAGCCGAGTCCACGGCCTAACGCGGGTTTGTTCATACACTAAATGGTTCCTTCCTCACGCAATAAAAATTCACGTGCCAACCGCTCGTAGGCCTTTGCCGCCTTCGATCCAGGGTCGTATCCCAAAATGGTTTTTCCAAACGATGGAGCTTCTGCCAGACGTACCGAACGCGGAATCACGGAACGGAACATTTTCTCCGGGAAGTATCGGTACAATTCTTCCAGAACCTCTTTCGACAAGCGCGTGCGGGAGTCATACATCGTAATCACCGCTCCCATCACATTCAACTCCGGCTTCAAACTTTGCTTGATCAGATCAATCGTCCCCATGAGCTGTCCAAGTCCTTCGAGTGCGAAATACTCTGCCTGCACAGGAACCAACACTGAGTCTGACGCCACCAAGCCGTTGATCGTGAGCATCCCAAGGGATGGAGGATTGTCGATGAAAATGTAATCGAAATCATTACGAACCTCGAGAAGGGCCTTGCGCAAAAAATGTTCGCGCTCCGGTGCAGAGACAAGCTCAACAGTTGCCCCCGCAAGCGCTTGTGTGGCGGGAATGACTTTGAGTCCCTGATGGTCGGTTGCCCGCATCAAGTCTCGCATGCGGTGCGTTCCCAAGATCCCTTCGTAAATCCCCGCTTCCAACTCGCTGTGGGCAATCCCAAGCCCGGAGGTAGCATTCGCCTGTGGATCGATATCTATCACCAAAACGAACTTCCCAAGCTCTGCCAAAAAAGCCGCCAAATTCAACGTTGTGGTCGTCTTCCCCACTCCCCCTTTTTGGTTCACTACCGAAACAATATGAGCCATAAGCGAGCGTAGTATACCGCGACAGCTACTGGGTTGCCAACACGCCGTTTGCTTGTTACCATACCGCCGCTGGCTATCCCGTAACCTTGCTGGCCAGATGGCGGAACTGGCAGACGCGCAGGACTCAAAATCCTGTATCCGCAAGGGTGTGAGGGTTCGATTCCCTCTCTGGCCACCAGGGTTACGGGATAGTATGGAAGGCTTGCTTCTTTCGATAGAATCAGTTATTATCCGATCACCTAGAAATGGCTGGGTAGCTCAGTTGGTTAGAGCGTGGGACTCATAAGCCCGAGGTCGTGGGTTCAACTCCCACCCCAGCTACCAGAAATGCCATCACTTCGGTGGTGGTATTTCTCTGCCGCGGTGGCGGAATTGGTAGACGCGCAGGACTCAAAATCCTGTATGGGCAACCATGTGCGGGTTCGATTCCCGCCCGCGGCACCAGAAAAACACCCCAGGGTTACTGGAGTGTTTTTCTTTTCTCGATCCTATTCATCTTTCATCCCCGCGAGACCGCCCAAAATGGCGCCCACGAGGGTTCCAAGACCCATGCCTAGGAATGGGGCAATCACGTGAGGGCCCTCCTCAAAGACATCTGGGAGGAGGATGATCGAGATGTACTTGATGGCGATTCCCAAAATGAGACCCGCGACCAATCCCGCTATCGCGCCACCAACGGCGTCGCGAAGCATGTTAAGAAAGGAACTTGTTTGTTTTGCCATACACAGACAGGATACCATCAGCCATTCTACTAGTATAGTTCCTAAGCTCAAACTTTCGGATCACAGTTTAGGATTGAATATCTCTCCTTTAGACATGATCAGATTATTTAGAGAGAGTGGCAACTCGCACTGAATCCAGTAGCGCTTCCTTCAGTCCAGCGCTCTGGAAACGCATCTTCTGCCCAACTTGTTAGGTCAAAATAGAGAGGATGATCAGGATCAGAGTACTCAATGAACATCATGCGTGAAAAACTCGTATCAAAACCAGACGTAGAAGTGCTGTTGGAGGCAGTACATTGAACCGTTGCTACAAGAGTATCTTCACCGCATGCATGTGCATATTTTGTGGCGTATAGCTGGCAGGGTTCATCATCATGCCAATAACGAGAAGCATCTGGTAAATCCCAAGGGTCAACGTGTCTGAACAAGGCTTCTCCAGGTGAGCGAATCGTTGTAAACATTCCATTTATTAACTCAAAACCGTAGAGTTTACTTTTTTGTACAACAGAATATCCCGATCGAGTACAATCTTGAAGCGATGTCTGTGAATTGGAGCAAAAACGCTCTCCCTCTTGGGTTCCCTGTTCTATACAGATTACCTGTCCCTTCTCGTTGAAATCTAGATGCGCGCATCCACTGATCTCAGCACTTTTTAGGTCAAAAGAGTAATAATCTTCCCCAGCCTTCCATTCGGAAATGGATTTTTTTAACAGTGCATTCTCTAGGTTCACTACAACGGGAATAGGCTGAGCTCCATCCGTTAAGAAATCACCACCAAGTCCTTTTAAAAATGGACACGACCCATCTTGGATTTTACCGCTCCCATCCACAGGACTACTATGAAAACCAATCAAATTTGGGTTTTTTGGGTTTACGACGGGATTTGAAAAACTACATGCGTCTGAAATGACACCTGAGAGTGTATCGATACCTCCTAAGAACAATCCGGATTCCTCAACGTATGAATAATCAGCCGACAGTGTAAAGAGAACGAGATCTTCGTATCGACTAGATTTGGAACATCCTTTCTGTCCATTACTACAATCAGTCACATTACTTGCAAACAGATGTGTGTCATCCCACCAAAATGGCCAGTGTGCCTGTCCATTGAATGTTCCTGAACTCACGTTCACAATCGTATCTGTTAGCAGAGAATACACGTAGCTTGCGAGAGCTTCTACACCGTTTGCACTGCTCCCACCTCGAAAGGCGATTGCTTTTCCGTTGGGACTCATGACAGGTAATACGGCGCTTTGTTCAAGAACTTGTTCAAATCTGTTTGGATCGATCTTAAACCCATTTTGGGGCGAATGAGAAAAGGCAACTTTGAATAAACGACAACCTTCTAGATTGCCAAACTGACAAGGGTCTCCTGATCCTTCTGACATTGAAAAATAAACCTCCGTTTCTGGATTCTTTTGGGAGACTGGATTGGTTGATGTGTCAGGCAAGCTAACCCATCGTGCCGTTGCCGCACCAAGAATAAGAATAATGCCACCAACGATAAGTATGATTTTCTTCATGTAACAGAAATATAGATGGGGACGGTAAAAATTTCAATGTTTTTGAAAAAAACGAGGATCGACAATCAGAGTGCGTAGATGCATTTGTTGTCGGTTAAGCGATCGCACAGTCAATGAAGAGCTTTGTTGTCGAAGCGATGGTTCTTTTCTGCATATGAGGTATAATTATTTAACTCCTTATGGCGCACATTATTTCCGTAGTCAATCAGAAAGGAGGTGTGGGGAAAACAACGACGGCTTTGAATTTGGCCGCGTTTTTAGCTTCAGCCGGAAAATTTATTCTTCTAGTTGACCTTGATCCACAAGCGAATGCGACATCGGGTGTCGGGATCGATCACAAAACGTTATCAGCAGGGGTGTACGAAGGGCTTGTCGGTTCTCATACTGTACGCAACTTGATTCACCCAACGGCACATGAAGGATTGAGCATTTTGCCCGCGACCCAGGCTCTTGCTGGAGCAAGTGTTGAATTGGTTAATGCAGAGGAACGCGAACACTTTCTGCGCAAAGCGTTATTGGAAGTGCGAAATGATTACGACTACATTTTCATCGACAACCCCCCAAGCCTAGGCATGCTGACCATCAACGGACTGGTGGCGGCCGACTCGGTCCTGATCCCCGTGCAAGCTGAGTATTTTGCTCTTGAGGGTCTCTCTCAACTTCTTAATACCGTCAACCTCGTGCGCGATAACATCAAACCAGATCTGGAAGTTATGGGGGCGGTCATCACCATGTACGATGGTCGGACCCGTCTTTCGAAGGAGGTCCTCGAGGAACTGTATCGCTATTTTCCGGACAAAATTTTCCGATCCGTCATTCCGCGCTCTATTCGGTTGGCCGAAGCGCCGAGTTTTGGAAAGACGATTTTGGGCTATGATGCGGCATCTAAGGCCGCCAAATCATATGAACGCTTGGCTCGTGAATTTTTACTCCGTGAGGAGGGACGTATTTAACGTATGGCACATTCGGCATTAGGAAGGGGGCTTGGTTCTCTCATTCCACAAAAACAAAGTATCACCGAGCAAGTCATTCCACAGGCTCGCACGCAGGTGCTTGAAGTTGGGGTCTACGA